>Ga0302296_1000747_pt1 | contig 25522 bp, 20 predicted proteins | sample III_Fen_N3_1_FD_194546 | JGI IMG/M metagenome (GOLD analysis project Ga0302296, IMG submission 194546) | Peat permafrost microbial communities from Stordalen Mire near Abisko, Sweden - III_Fen_N3_1 | ecosystem: Environmental > Terrestrial > Soil > Wetlands > Permafrost | place: Sweden: Abisko...
TGCCAAATTTTTCGGTTATTATTTTCCCGACCTGTAGAAATAACTCGTCTGATATTTCAATAAATTCTGACTTCACCTAATTTATTTTCCTTTCTGTACCTAGCTTTAGAATCGCTCAAACTCATCATCAGAGCTATCGGGCTCATCCAACTCAATAACGACCCCTCTTTTAACATCTGACGAAATATTCTCAATTGGCATTGCTGATTGAGAAACAGTTTTTGGAACACGGTAATCATGATCCGCATTTCCTATTTTGAAGAAGGAAATAATCTCCTGTAGTTGTTCAGCCTGTGCCGATAATTCAACTGCATTGGTTGCTAATTCCTCGGATGCTGCTGCATTTTGTTGGGTAACCATATTTAGTTGCTGAATTGCCGAATTAATCTGATCAGCTCCGGCACCTTGTTCCAGATTTGCCGCCGATATTTCCTGAATGAGATGCGATGTTTTTTGAATATCAGGGACAATTTCTTTCATCAATTTTCCGGCCTCTTCAGCATTAAAAACACTCGATTTGGTAAGCTGATCAATTTCAGATGCAGCCAATTTACTTCTTTCAGCCAATTTACCGACTTCAGCAGCAACCACTCCAAATCCGCGTCCATGCTCTCCTGCCCTGGCTGCTTCAACTGCAGCATTCAATGCCAGAATATTGGTTTGAAATGCAATGTCGCCAATAATTGAAATTTTATTCACAATCTGACGCATGGCATCAACGGTTTCAATAACCTTTTCACTGCCAAAATGAATGTCTCTTTCAGCTTTGATGGCTATCTTTTCAGTCTGCTTCGCATTCTCTTTGTTTTGCTGAATATTTGCGGCCATCTCTTCAATTGATGCCGACACTTCCTCTGCCGAAGAAGCTTGCTCAGATGCTCCCTGAGATACAATCTGTGATGTTGAACTGAGCTCAAGACTTGCTGAAGTAAGGTTTTTGGAAGTAGAAGAAACGTAGGTTATTATCTCTCGGAAACGAACACTCATCATCTGTAAGTTACTAGCTAAAATTCCGATTTCATCATTCTGGCGGATGTCGATTTCAGCTGTTAAATCGCCTTTAGCCATATTTTGGGCAAATTCGATTCCTTTCAACAGTGGCAAAGTGATTTTACGGGAAATATAAATGCCCATAACAGTGGAAAATACCAAGGCGATCAGACCAATTAAGAGTTGAAGGATTATGGAAAAACTCGTTGACTTAATAAACCCATCGGCTACTTCGGATGTATGAGCAATAGCAGCTTTACGTAAATTATCAGAATTGACTTTGAGCTTTCCGGCAATGACTTCATCTATTTGTTGTAAATCAATCAGTTTTGCCATTTTATCAGTAAGCTCTGCATTAATCGATGAGTTTCTAATCGAGGCTTTTTCAACCGGTTTCGCAATGCTCTTTTTTGTATTATTTTTTACTTTGGGGATGCTGACATTAACTTCAGAAGAAAGTTTAAGTTTGTTTTGCAGGTAACTAATATCCTGAACGGTTTTAAATGCCATCACAATATTTTGCTCGTACTGTGGAATCAGAATACTTGTTTCACTCAGATTTTGCTCCAATTTTGACAATGACTTTGAGTGTTCAAGTAATCCTTCACCCTCTCCAAGTATATTTTTTAACGAGTCGAGCTCAAGCCTCGCTATTTTAAAATATTCAGGCTTGTGAGTTAAATAATAGCCTTGCATGTTAAAAGCTACCATCTGTGTTTCATTACTTAATCGGGTAGATAGTTCAAGCTCAGGCAAAAACTCCTTTGAAAACGTATCGATATCCTTTTTGAAAAATAATAGGGTCGCAACAGAATAAACTGAAATCAAAAATCCAGTCAGTATCAGAACACTAAATGCTCCCATCAACTTTGTTCGTATTTTTAAGTCTACAAATCTCATAATCTGTATTTTAAAAGTTTATTCAACTACGTTTATTATACTTATTTCTTCTTCTGAGAATATTTTTTCAATGTTCAGAATAATGACAAATTCGTCATTATAGATCGTAATACCATTAATGAATTCGGCATTAAAACCTCTTCCGACGGTTGGTGCCGGTTTAATTTGCTCAGGATCAAAAATCAATACCTTCTCGACTGAATCAACTATTATCCCTGAGTTGACAGCCTGTCCGTCGAGTTCAAAGACCAGAATTAGGATACATGTCTCCCTGGTTAGTTCAGTTTCCTGAAATCCAAATTTCAATCTGCCGTCAAATACAGGAATAATATCACCGAAAAGATTGATTATTCCCCTAAAATATTGAGGAGAATTTGGAACTTTGGTTATTTCGGTTAACTCCAATATTTTAGTAATTTGGCCAATATTTACTGCAAAAAGTTTACCGCCAAGCCTAAATGTAAAATATGAATTGAGTCCTTGAATAATTTCTGATGCCATTATTTTAAGTGTATTTCTTTATCAGCTTATTTGTATCAATCACCAGTGCCAATTGACCTGTTCCCAAAATACTTGCTCCTGAGAATATATCCTGGCTCTTAAACATTCTTCCCAATGGTTTAATGACTGCCTGATATTCACGAACCACCTCGTCGACCACAAGTCCAAATGAATGATTGCCATAATAAACAATTACAACAAACTGTTCATCAGGAATTTGTCCTTTCCCATCAAACTCTTCCCGTAAATTCAAAAACGGAAACTGAATTCCATCAAGTTCAACAACTTGCCTGAATTCCTTTTTCAGAAACTCAGGGTTCACCGAATGCAACTTATGGATTATTGATGATGGGATGACATAGTAACTCCCATTAACAGAAGTTAATAGACCATCGATAATTGATAATGAGAGCGGTAATTTAATGATAAACCGTGTAAACTTATCTTTTTCAGAAACAATTTCAATTGAACCACGCAATGCCTGTACACTTCTCCTTACAACGTCCATTCCAACTCCCCTTCCCGACACATCAGTCAACTCCTCTGAAGTTGAAAATCCAGGTTCAAAAATCAGTTGGTAAATTTCCTCATCCTTCATTTTCTCCTGAACCGAAATAAGTCCGTTTGAAACCGCCTTTTCTCTAATTTTAGCGATATTCAAGCCCTCACCATCGTCCTCAATTTCAATTTGAACGGAACTACCAACTGTTGAGGCTCTTAAAGTTATTGTACCAACTTCACCTTTCTTCTTTTTATGTCTTTCAGTTTTACTTTCAATGCCATGATCCAAAGAGTTACGAATAATATGTAATAATGGCTCAATTAGTTTTTCAATGATATTTTTATCCAATTCGGTATCCATTCCTTCAGTAATCAAAATTACTTCTTTGTCGAGTGATTTGGATAAATCATGAACGAGTCGCTTTAGCCTAACGACCAGACTTTGAAGTGGTATTAAACTCATATCAAATGCATTATCGCGAAGCTGTCTGTTAAGTTTTGTAAAATTTTCAGTAATCAGTTCTAAATCAGAATTTTTCAGGTTCGAAGAAATCTGCTCCAACCTCGATTGCGCAGTAATAATTTCGCTTACCAGATTCATGTAGTGATCAATCTTAACAGAATCAACACGTATTGAATCGACGACAGTTGGGGCAAAAGAAGTAGTTTTATTGAACTCAGTCGCTGAATTTAATACTACATCGGCTTCTTCTTTTTCCTCGTTTGTATCAGTTTCATGAGCTTGATTATGTTCTGAAATGACTGTTTCCCTCAATTCCCAGAAATCGTGATTGAGTTGTACATTCAGAAAGTCGGCCAATACAGCATCCTGATGAATTACATTTTCGTTCGATACTTTTTCAATTTTTATCTGTGCACAATTGGCAACAAAAATAAATACATCTTGCAGCGTATCAACACTTTCAGTAGTAGCAATGAATAAATACCATGACACATAACATTTCACCGGATCAATTTCAACCAAAGATGGCAGCTGGTCGATCACAACCTGAACATTGCATTCACCTAAGGCGTGAAGTTCATCGATTAAATAAAGTGGATTGGTTCCATTATTAAAAATATCTTCGTCAGGAACAAACGAAATATAGTAAGTAATTTGTTGCGATTCTGAATTGGTTCCAAAGCTATTGGCAGTTTGTTTAACAAACTCACCTTTTAAATTTGAAGGATTAAAACGGGCAATTAGTTTTTGGGTATCCGATTTTAATTTAGAAGCTAGTAAACGATGTTCATCGGTTGGGTTCTCAATCATGAGGTTTCGAAGACTATCAATCGAATCCAATGTGAAGCTGATCACCTCAGAATCAACTTTTTGTTCTCCCGATCTGAAAATTTCAAACAGCGACTCCAAATCATGGGTGACATCGCTAAGCAGATCGAATCCGAACATACCTCCACTTCCTTTCATACTATGCATTATCCTGAAAATATCGCCAATATTCTGGAGATTTTCCTTATCCTGCTCTAATTGGAGTAATCCGGATTCGAGTCGTTCAAAATATTCGCCAACCTCAACTTTAAATTTCTCAACAAATGAGTTCATTATCGGATCACTTTTCTCAGGGTTTGTAAAAGCTTTTCGGTATTAAATGGTTTCAATAGCCAACCAGTTGCTCCTGAATCTCTTGCTGCTCGGATAATATCGACCTGCTTCTCGGTAGTCAATACCAAAATGGGTAAGAATTTATAGGTTTCCATTTGTCTGACTTTAACAATCAATTCAAGACCATTAAGGTTAGGCATATGATAATCAGTCAAAAGCAAATCAATCGTTCTCCCATCAAAAAAACCGAGTGCATCCAATCCATCTTTGGCAACAAGAACCTCGTATCCGGCACTCTCCAGGCTAAACACTAATATTTCGCGGATACTTTCCGAATCGTCGGCAATTAAAATTTGTTTAGACATATAAATTGTTCATATATAATTCGTTACTCAAACCCGCATTTTCAAGCAAAGTCAGTTGTTCCATCTCCAGATTCCAATCAAAGTGGTAAGTTACATGAATTTCGTCCATGTGTTTAATAAATGCAATTATTAGCTGAATACACGATAAATCAATGTCAACTACATCGGAAACCGCGATGTTTACCTTATTACTCAGACAATTCAGGATGTCACCAAATTCCTTTTTCAATTGGTGCGAATTTTCAATAACAAGCATTCCACCTATTTCGAGTCCCGTAATCTCACTTTGTTCGTTCAATGACTTTTTAAAAAGCATTTTTTCCATCAGAAACCTTTTATTGGAAAATAAAGATAATCGAAATTCTCAAATTATTGTTTATTCCTTATATTTTGCCCTAAACGAATTGTTTAGAATTTTTAAAGTGTTTTAAGAAATTTTAAATTCTGGTTTTTAGTTTTCAGATTATTTTTGGATTGAATTTAAATTTTCTGGTTATGAAGCGTTTAATTCTATTTTCGTTTCTATATTTTGGACTGATTATCAGCTTAATGGCTCAGAAATCGGATAAAAAACAAAATTTGCCTCGCGAAAATTCAAAAGTTACCCGCGAATACGACGAGAAGGGAAACCTGATTCGCTTTGATTCAGTTTATTCCTATAGCAATTCTAACGACTCAGTGCTTATGAAGAATTTTTCACCGAAAGACTTTTCTAATTTTAGCTTTTTCAATGACAGCGCACTTGAGGTAAACTCGTTTTTTGACGAATTCGATAAAATGTTTGCTAACCCATATAGTCATTTCGACCAAAAACAAGATTCTATTGCTTTTAAATCTAATGATTTTGAAGACATGTTTGGCCTATTTTTTGAACGCGGGAAAAGCAGTTCTTCAATAAAAAAACAGGATAAAATTGCCGAAAAGTCTCAGCCTCATTCCATCGACGATATGATGAAAATGATGCAACAACAAATTCTGGAAATGGGAAAAAGGCAACAGGAGTTTTTTGAGGAAAATCAAAAATTTAAAGAATTCTAAAAAATCCTTAATACAGCGTTGTTTTTATCCTTATCATCTTACTTTTGTACTTGAAAAGTAAGATGATGAGATTTATTTGCTACATATTGTCCATATATTTCATAACGCTCATTTCCGTTCCCTGTGTTGACAGTTTGAATGAAGACCATACAACCAAAACAGAAATGGACTGCAATACGAATGGAGACCATCAGCACAACAATGGCGATCAATGTTCTCCGTTTTGTACCTGCAATTGTTGCGCAACACCCTTAATCTATCAGGATTTCGATGTTCAGTTCGATAGCCTTACATTTATTGAAAAAAGCATTTCTACTGAATATACATCCGCAATTTTCTCCTGTCACCTCAGCTCCATCTGGCAACCGCCACAAATAGCTTAATTCCAATTTCTTATTCGATTTCAGTAATGAGTCAGGCTTGTGCTTTTACAACAAGACGATGCCGTTCATATTTATTTTGAAATCTTTTAAGCTCACCGATAATTTTCAAATTGTCTCATTTTCAAATGATCTAATTTCTCATGATAGAACGTATCATTCATTTTTCAATCAAGAATAAATTTATTGTTGGATTATTTATCGTGGCTTTGATTGGCTGGGGTAGCTATTCGCTTGTCCGACTGCCGATTGATGCCATTCCCGATATTACCAACAACCAGGTTCAGGTTATTTCAATCGCACCTTCGCTTGCCGTTCAGGAAGTTGAAAGCTTCATCACAGCGCCAATTGAAGTAGCCGTTGCCAGTATTCCCGACATCATTGAACTTCGGTCCATTTCCCGTCTTGGATTGTCAGTAATAACCATTGTTTTTAAAGACGATGTAGATGTTTACTGGGCACGCCAGCAATTGAACGAGCGGCTGAAAGAGGCCGAAGAAGACATCCCTGCCGGATTGGCAAAAATTGAGCTCGCACCGATTTCATCCGGATTGGGCGAAATCTTCCAGTACCGCCTCGCAGTTGAAAAAGGCCTTGAAAAAAAGTACAACCCGATGGAACTGCGAACCCTTCAGGATTGGGTGGTTCGCCGCGAAATGCTTGGAACACCGGGTGTTGCCGACATTAACAGCTATGGCGGTTTTGTCAAACAATACGAAATTGCTGTAAATCCTGAACGGTTACGAGGGATGAATCTCTCGTTGACAGACATTTTTAGCGCCCTCGAAAAGAACAACGAAAATACAGGCAGCGCCTACATCGATAAAAAACCGAATGCTTATTTTATTCGCGGTATCGGCTTAGTAAAAACCATCGACGACATCGAGAAAATTGTTGTAAAAGTAAATACCTCCGGAATTCCAATTCTGGTCAGGGATATAGCTACTGTTCAATATGGCAGTGCCATACGTTACGGCGCTTTTGTGGTGGATACAACCGAAGCGGTTGGTGGCGTGGTCATGATGCTGAAAGGAGCTAATGCCCATCAGGTGATCGAAGATGTTGAAACGCGCATTGCTACCATCCAAAAATCGCTGCCAAAAGGTGTGAAAATTGAGCCGTTCCTGAATCGCTCTGATTTGGTGAGCCGTGCCATTGGCACCGTATCGCGAAATCTGCTGGAAGGTGCACTGATCGTCATTTTCATATTGGTGCTGATGTTGGGAAATGTTCGCGCAGGGCTGATTGTCGCTTCGGTTATTCCACTTTCCATGCTCTTTGCCATTTCCTTAATGAACCTCTTTGGTGTGTCAGGCAATCTGATGAGTTTGGGAGCCATCGACTTTGGTTTGATAGTGGATGGCGCGGTAATCATCGTCGAAAGTGTAGTTCATAGGATATTTATGAGCAAGCAACACCATGTAGGAGTTGAAAAGCTGACTCAGGAGCAAATGGACGAGAACGTATTCGAATCGGCTAAACGCATGATGAGTTCGGCCACTTTCGGACAGGTGATTATCCTGATTGTTTACCTGCCAATCATGGCATTGGTCGGCATCGAAGGAAAAATGTTCCGCCCCATGGCGCAGGTTGTGGTTTTTGCCCTGATAGGTGCAGCCATTCTTTCGCTCACTTATGTTCCGATGGCTTCTGCCCTGTTCCTGAGCAAAAAAACAGAGCACAAACGTACCATTTCCGACCGGTTGATGGATCGTCTTCACAAAGCTTTTAATCCGGTAATCAACTTTGCTTTGAGGTTTAAACTGCTGGTTTCGGCATCGGCCATTGTGCTTTTCCTGATCAGCATACTCTTATTTACACGTTTGGGTGGTGAGTTTATTCCACAACTCGAAGAAGGTGATCTTGCAGCCGGGGTGATGACTTTGCAAGGCGGTTCGCTTTCGCACACGGTTGAAATGGTAGAAAAAGCCAACAAAATATTGCTCCAAAATTTTCCTGAAATAAAACATACCGTCTGCAAAATCGGAGCGGGCGAAATTCCAACCGATCCAACTCCGATGGAAACCGGCGATTACATCATCACTCTGAAAGATAAAAGCGAATGGACTTCGGCAACAACCCGCGAAGAACTGGTCGCGAAAATGGAAGAAGCGCTGATTCCGTTAGCAGGCGTAAAATTTGAATTTCAACAACCTATTCAAATGCGCTTTAATGAACTGATGACCGGTTCAAAACAGGATGTAGCCATAAAGATATTTGGAGATAATCTGACCATTTTGGCCGAAAAAGCCTCAGAAGTAGAACGAATCATTCAGCGAATTGATGGTGTTCAGGATATAAACGTGGAGAAAGTAACTGGGCTGGCGCAGGTTCAGGTGGACTACAACCGCGACCGACTGGCACAATATGGACTTTCGGTAGAAGATGTAAACCGGGTGCTGCGAGCTGCATTTGCCGGTAGCCAAGCTGGCGTGGTTTTCGATGAAGAAAAGCGCTTCGGTTTGGTAGTGCGCCTGGACAAAGATTACCGCCAAAGCCTGGAAGACGTTAAAAATCTGTCAGTTGCTTTGCCAAACGGCGGACAGATTCCTTTCGAGCAAGTAGCCGACATTACCATTAGGTCAGGTCCGGCACAAGTTTCGCGCGAAGACACCAAACGGCGCATTACTGTTGGCTTTAACGTCCGAAACCGCGATGTTGCAGCGGTAATACAAGATGTTTCTAAAAAAATTGACAATCAGATAAAACTTCCGTCTGCTTATTACGTGTCATATGGAGGTCAGTTTGAAAACCTCGAAGCAGCCAAAAACCGCTTGGCCATTGCTGTTCCAGTGGCGCTACTTTTGATCTTTGTTTTGCTCTACTTTTCATTCAATTCAATAAAACTGTCGCTATTGATTTTTACAGCAGTTCCGATGTCGGCTATTGGCGGCGTGTTTGCCCTTTGGCTACGTGGAATGAACTTCTCAATTTCGGCAGGCGTAGGTTTTATTGCGTTGTTTGGTGTTGCGGTACTTAACGGAATTGTGCTGATTGCTGAATTCAACCGCCTCGAAAAAGAAGGTGTCACTGATATCACTGAACGGGTAAAGAAAGGCTTGCATACCCGGCTTCGGCCGGTTATAATGACTGCAGCTGTTGCTTCTTTAGGATTTTTACCAATGGCTTTGTCGAACTCAGCCGGTGCCGAAGTTCAAAAGCCGCTGGCCACAGTGGTCATTGGCGGACTGATCACAGCAACGCTGCTAACTCTGGTAATCCTTCCAATTTTCTATATCTTTTTCTCACGCAAATTCAGGTTTCCGATGGAAAATAATTCTGTAAAAACACTACTTGTTTTGTTGATGCTGATTTTCTGTTCATCGTTTTTAAGTCCAATTCAGGCGCAAAAATCGAAGACAATCAACTTGCACGATGCGATTCAGATGGCTTTGGACAGTAACCTGAATGTGAGGTCATCGGCTTATTCCGTTGAAGTTCAAAAAGCATTAAAAGGCTCTTCATGGGATTTGGGCAAAACCAATATCGACATGCAATACGGGCAATTCAATTCGTACACAAAAGACAATAGTTTTACCCTTTCGCAGTCGTTCGCATTTCCATCGGTTTATATCAATCAGCATAAACTGGCCAATGCCAACGTAAAAAGCAGCGAATGGCAAATGAAAACTTCGCAGCTCGAAACCGCCACTCAGGTGAAACAGGTTTACTGGCAACTGGCTTACTTGAATTCGAAACAGAAATTGCTGGCTTATCAGGATAGTTTGTTTTCAGGGTTCAGCCGGGCAGCCGAATTACGCGCCAAGATTGGCGAAACCAATAAACTGGAAATGATTACTGCCCGCTCGCAAAGCATGGAAATCAAGAACCAGTTGCAGCAATTGATTGCCGATAAAGCCATCCTGAACCGGCAACTGCAAACACTCCTGAATGTCAGGATGGCATTGCATCCGGCTGATACCGTTTTGCGCCGCATCGATTTTGCGCCGATTGCTGAAAGTTCTGCACTTACCGCCAACCCTTCGGTAGGCTATATCAACCAACAGGTTCAGGTTTCTCATCTCGAAAAGCGATTGGAAGTTAGCCGTGCCCTACCCGATTTCAGCATTGGTTATTTCAGCCAGACCATGAAAGGCGAGCAGGAAGTGAACGGTGTGCCGCGCAGTTTTGGCCCGGGCGACCGCTTTAACGGTATTCAGGCCGGAATTGCTATTCCGCTTTGGGTGGCGCCGTTTGCGTCGAAGGTGAAAGCTGCCAAACTGAAAGAGCAAGTAGCCAGCACTAATGCTGAACAGTACACCAAGTCGCTTCTGGGAAATTACCAATCGCTGATTGATGAGTTCGAAAAATATCGCACAAGCATTGACTATTACGAAAAACAGGCCATTCCGGAAGCCAATCTGATCATCGATCAATCGACCCGTGCCTATAAAGCCGGGGCTCTGGATTATCTGGATTATGTGCTAAGTCTGGGACGTGCACTGACAATCAAGCAGAATTACCTGGATGCCCTCAACAGTTGCAACCAGACGATTATCAATATTGAATTCATTTCAGGAAAAACGTTTTAAAAATTATTAATGATGAATTATAAATTATTAATGAATAAACACTTAAGCAAAATCATCATGTCAAAACAGAGATACATCACAAGCTTACTCCTGATTGTGTTATTTGCGTGCAACGGAACTCCGAAAAAAGCTGAAGAAAGCAAAGCTGAAGAGGTTATTCCGGAAGATATTGTCGAAATGCGCGCCGATCAAATTAAGCTGGCCAACATTGAAACGGGTTCAATCGAAATGCGTTCGATGAGCGGAACGTTGAAAGTAAATGGCACAATTGCCGTTGCACCTCAGAATCTGGCTACCGTTTGCGCGCCAATGGGTGGTTTTATTAAAAGTACCACACTGATGCCGGGCAATTCAGTCAGCAAAGGACAAACACTGGCCTTGATAGAAAATCAGGATTTTGTCGATATTCAGCAAAGTTATCTGGAAGCCAAAAACAAGTTCGAGGTTGCTGAAGGTGAATTTAAACGTCACACCGAATTATATAAAAACGAGGTGTATTCGCAGCAAAATCTTCAACAGGTGACTTCCGATTACAAAAGCCTGAAATCGCAGGTAAAAGCTTTGGAACAAAAACTAGCACTGATTGGCATTAATCCGGCCAACCTTCACGAAGACGATATTAGCAGTTCCGTAAAAATTGTTGCACCCATTTCAGGGTTCCTGAAAACGGTAAATATTAACCTTGGAAAATTCGTTGCACCCGCCGATGTCATGTTCGAAATCATCAACAGTGACAAGCTTTTCCTTGAACTCACCATGTTTGAAAAAGATGCCGATAAAGTAGCTCAGGGACAGAAAATACGGTTCTTCATCAACAACGAAACTGAGCCACACGAAGCTGTTATCACTCAGCCAGGGCGTGCCATTGATGCCGACAAAACCTACAAAGTGTATGCGAACGTTACCGGAGTCTGTAAAAATGTGCTGCCCGGAATGTATGTTAATGCCATCATTGAAACATCAGGAAATCAGGTTGCTGCTTTACCCTCGGATGCTGTGGTTAGCTTCGACGACAAGGATTATATCTTCGTTTTTGATAAAAATAAAGAAGAGGCCGGACAGCCTTTTACTGAATATCGGATTATTGAAGTGCATAAAGGTGTGACCGACGGAGGATTTATCGAAGTTGTTTTGCCTGAAGGGTTCAACATTACCAATGCGAAGGTTGTTGTTAAGGGTGCATACAATCTGTTGGCGGCCAAGAAAAACGCCGGCGAAATGGCTTGTTGATCCCTGTTAATGAGGGCTTGACTTGGAGTCAAACCCTCACTAATTCGAATAAACCCATGAAAGCATGATCCATATTCTAAAATCAATCCTGATATTCATACTTGCAGGCCTGTGCGAAATTGGTGGTGGCTATCTGGTCTGGTTGTGGCTGAAAGAAGACAAACCCGTTTGGGTCGGTGCCATTGGATTGATTGTCCTTGGAATGTATGGAGTTGTGGCAACTTTTCAGTCGGCCAATTTTGGACGGGTTTATGCAGCTTATGGCGGCATTTTCATTGTTCTGGCTATCCTTTGGGGGTGGAAAGTCGATGGTTTTGTTCCTGATAAATTCGATGTGATTGGCGGCGCCATTGCTTTGTTTGGTATGACCGTAATCATGTTTGCACCAAGAAATTAAATCAAGAAAAATGGAATCAAAAGAAGAACAACTCTACAAAACGGCATATTCACTCAGTCTGTTTACAATTGTCTACAACCTGATAGAAGGATTTGTTTCTATGTTTTTTGGTTATACCGACGAAACCCTTACCCTGTTTGGTTTTGGTGTCGATAGCTTTATCGAAGTCATGTCGGGCATTGGCATCGCGGTAATGATTATGCGTATCCGTCAAAACCCGAAAAGTTCAAAAAGCGAATTCGAAATCAAAGCTCTTAAAATAACCGGCACCGCATTTTATCTTTTAGTGGTTGGTTTATTGGCAGGTATCGTTGTTAATGTCGTTAATCATCAAAAGCCCGAAACTACTTTTTGGGGTGTAGTAATTTCGTTGGTCTCAATTGCCGTAATGGTTTGGCTGATGAATACCAAAAAGAAAATTGGGAAACAGCTCGGCTCAGAACCTATTTTATCAGATGCAAACTGTACCAAAGTATGCGTTTACATGAGTGTCGTGTTGCTTGTGTCAAGCCTTATATACCAGTTTACCGGATTTATTTATGCCGATGTAATTGGGGCTGCAGGATTAATTTATTTTTCAGTGGCCGAAGGGAGAGAAGCATTTGATAAAGCAAAAGGCAAAGAATGTAGTTGCGATCATTGCGAAACAGTGAAATAGCGAAGAAAGCGTTATCCTCTCTCAGATTTTATCTAACCAGTTTTAATGCGGTATCGAGCCGTTGTGCTGCATTGTCCCAATTAATAATATGATTAAAGAATCCACCCTCCAAGAAGGTGGATTCTTTATTTCTGCTCTGAATAAATAACTAATTTTGGGTTGTTGTATAAAACACGACTATGAAACGGGTTGCAATCATAACAGGTATTCTTTCAGGGTTTCTTTTTGGTATAGCCACTCCGTTTAGCAAGTTATTATTGGCCGGATTAAACTCTTTTCAATTGGCTGGCTTGCTCTATTTGGGAGCTGCTTTAGCGATGTTGCCCTACATTTTCCGGAAAAACAGCAACCTGAAATTGCTTTTTCAACCGGGCAGCAGAGCAAAAACTGCCGGTATTATTTTCTTTGGAGGATTCGCCGGACCTTTGCTATTGTTGGCTGGTTTAAGAATGGCCAATGCAGCTTCGGTTTCAATCTGGTTGAATATGGAACTTGTAGCGACTGCCATCTTGGGAGTTCTGATCTTTAAAGATGAACTCGACCGGAATACCTGGATTGGCGTTTTATTAACCATTATTGCCGGAATTGTGGTTTCGTTTGGCGAAGGTACAAGCGGCATCATTTCAGGATTACTCATTACTGCTGCTTGTATTTGCTGGGGAGTTGATAATCACCTGACGGCACTCACGGATGGAGCTTCGCCACAAACAGTCACCTTCGTTAAAGGAATAATGGCTGGTTCTGTTAATTTAATCATTGGGTGCTTCATTGCCGGTCAGTCTTTGGTATTTGGAAATGTTATTCCGGCAATCATTGTGGGGATTTTTGCTTACGGTTTCAGCATTGTGCTTTACGTCACTTCAGCGCAAAATATCGGGGCAACCCGAAGTCAAATCTTATTTTCGACTGCGCCGGTTTGGGGCGTGATTTTATCGTATTTGTTTGTTCACGAACCATTCCAGTGGGTTCATCTCATTTCGATTGCTCTTTTGACTCTTGCTGTTATTGTCACCAATCTGTATTCGCATAAACACAGGCACACTCATGTTGTCATGGAACACATCCATTACCATCAGCATACCGATGGGCATCATACCCATTCGCACGGAGGTGAAATTGTTCCTGATCGCAAGTGGCATTCGCATTTGCATACTCATAGTCCGGTAACGCATGAGCATCCTCACAATCCTGATTTGCATCACCGACACCGGCATGAATGATATGATACGATAAGACATTTAATTTTCAATGAAGTTTCATTTCAGAATTACAACAATAGACGATGCAAAAACAAATTCAATTAAAATCAATCATTGCCTGCCCCTCCTGCGGATTTACAAAGGAAGTAACCATGCCTGAAGATTCGTGCCAGTTCTTTTACGAATGCGGGAACTGTAAAGCAATCTTGAAACCTCTAAAAGGCGATTGTTGTGTCTTCTGTTCGTATGGTACTGTCGCCTGCCCTCCCATTCAGGCCAATAAAAGTTGTTGCCAATAACGGCATAGTATACTGTTAATCTGTTAATAATTCCTAATCAATCCATTGAAAAAGAACAACCAAAAGAAATAACCATACCTTTGAAGAACATTTTCCTCGTAATAAACGTTTGAGAGATAAATGAAAAAACTGTTTTCCATATCAATTGCTTTAATCATGCTGCTTTCGGGTATGCAGCTCACTATATCCAGACATTACTGTGGTGGTGCGCTTGCTGAATCCAAAGTGTCATTGGTAGGTCATATTGCATCGTGTGGTATGGAAACTGCAACTGACGAATGCACACAACCGGGCAATCACGTGAAGTCGAGTTGCTGCAACGACCGAGTATCGGTTTATGCAGTCGATCACAACTTTGCTCCTTCTTTTACTGATTTTCATTCATTTGCTCAAAATATCCTTCAGGTATTCGTTATTCCTGCAAGCATTGATTTTCATTCGTTTACTGCAATTAATTTAAGCAGCACAGATACCAGCCCACCTGGAAATTCTCTTATACATGCTGTAAGTCTGCCCAAAATTTGCGTTTTCCTAATTTGATTTTTTGTATTTAAGTTTAGCCTGAAGATTCCTTCAGCTGAATAAATATTTTCATGTGTCCTGATACGTGTGTCATGACACATCATACTATTTTATATACATTAACATCAAATACAAAATATCATGAAAACTGTAAAAATTATTATAATCGCCTTATTTGCAACAGTTCTGGGCTCAAACTCATATGCCCAAATGACCGATCATTCCAAAATGGACATGTCCAAAACCAGTTCAAACTCAAAAATGGCGATGGTCACCACAAAAACCGAAACCATCAAAGTTTGGGGCAATTGCAGCACGTGTAAAGCAAAAATCGAAAAAGCCGCAAAAGCTGATGGTGTAAGTAAAGCCAGTTGGGATACAGACTCAAAATTACTCACACTCGTATACGATCCCTCAAAAGTAAAAAGCGACGATATCCAGAAGAAAATTGCTGCTGTTGGGTACGACACCGAAAAATTCAAAGGCGACGATAAGGCATACGCAAAACTAGACGCATGCTGCCAATACGACCGGAAGAAATAATCTTTCGATTTTCAAATTTTTCAGTGCAATAGCCGCAATTAAGCCAACTTCATCGTAGGGTTTTGAATTTGGTCGTGGCTATTCACTAATTCTTTTCACATTTAAAAAAAAATTAAACTCATGGCTATCAAATTAGGACATTATTCATTTTCAGGCCCTTTCACATCTATTGATGAGATCAAAGACAAATCAGGTGTATATGCTATGGTCTGTATTCTGGAAGGTGAATATTTTTTATTAGATCTTGGCGAAAGTTTAAAATTGAGAACAAGAATTGAAAATCATGACAAGAAAGATTGTTGGACAAAACATTGCAATGGAAAATTGAGAATCTATGCCCACTACACTCCATTTTTAAAACAGAAAGGAAGAATACTAATCGAACAAGAATTAAGAGAATTATTTCATCCTGATTGTAAAATGGATACAAAGATTGGGTTTGCAGAAGGCCTTTTTTAGCAAATAAAAAATAATATTATGAAGAAATTAAGATTAATATTGGCAATCCTATTGGGAAGTACATTTTTGTTTTCATCCTGTCAGAAAGATGGAACATCAGCTGATCTCAACGTCGCTTCGGTAAATTTCGACGCCGCCTATGTAGTTAATGGCGAAAGTAATACGATCTCAGTGATCAATCTTTCAACCAATAAAGTAGATAAGACCATCGATCTTCCTCAATTTCAGGCAACTTCAGGAATGCGCATGATGGGAAGCGGGGGCATGATGAACATGTGGCCTCACCAAATTTCGCTGTCGCCTGATAAAAGCAAAATTGCTGTTTCTTTTCCGGGAAGTGATTTCAATAGTGGCATCGGAATGATGGTATCATCATTTACTTCAGGAATTATGATGGGTGGTACGTCGACAAATACATCTACTCAAGGCAAAATAGTAATTCTGGATGCCGTTTCAGGAGATATTCTAAAGGAAATCACGCTCGAAGGCATCGCCTTTAATGCAGCTTTTTCGCCCGACGGAAAAGAAATCTGGACAGCCTTGATGATGACTACAGGTAAAGTTCTGGTCTTCGATGCCAATACCTACACACTTTTAAATACTATTATAGTTGGCCAAATGCCAGCCGAAGTATCGTTTTCTAACGATGGCAAAAAGGTTTATGTAGCTAATGGAATGTCCAACTCTGTATCAGTTATAGATGCAGCAACCAAAAAAGTGCTCGAAACTCCTGCAGTGGGTAATTATCCGGTAGGTACATGGCCAGGTATGGGTGGTATGATGTATGTTGACAACGAAAAAGGCCAAAGCATCAGCATGATGAATACCACGACAAATATGATTACAAGCACTTTGCCACTTGGATTTATTCCTAGAATGGTTGCATCGAATACCATGATGAACCAGATGTGGGTTTCTGATCCAAATGGAGGCAAAGTTCAAATGTGGACAAATACCAGCACCGGATATATGATGGGTGGAACTGTAACTGTTGGTAGCGGAGCTTCTTCCATCGCGTTTAATAAAACTGGCACAACCTGCTATGTGACCAATCAGAACGATGGAACAGTTTCCGTAGTTGACGTGGCAACTTTAAAAGAAATGATGAAAATTAAGGTTGGTAAAAAACCGAATGGCATTGTTATCAGAAATAAATAACTTAGTGCCTTTGTGTTGAATCTTGAATTTTCAAATTTTCAAATCAATTCATTCTCAAATTATTATCATGTTTAACCGACTTGTCAAATATTTTCTTGAAAATCGGCTGATTACCTTTATTTTCCTGATTGCATTTGTGGTTCTGGGCTTGGTATTTATGCCGTTCAACTGGAAATCAGACTTCTTTCCACGCGATCCAATCGCGGTAGATGCGATTCCGGATATTGGCGAAAATCAGCAGATTGTGGCTACCGAATGGATGGGTCGCTCACCAAAAGACATTCAGGATCAGGTAACTTATCCGTTAACAACAGCATTGTTGGGAATTCCCGGTGTGCAAACGGTACGCAGCACTTCCATGTTCGGAATGTCGTTCATCTACATCATTTTTAAAGATAATGTAGAGTTTTACTGGAGCCGTTCGCGCATTCTCGAAAAACTCAATTCACTGCCATCAGGGACTTTGCCGCAAGGAGTGCAACCCACATTAGGTCCTGATGCTACGGCACTTGGTCAAATTTACTGGTACACACTCGAAGGTCGTAATCCGAAAACGGGGAAGCCTAACGGTGGATGGGATCCGCAGGAATTGCGCACCATTCAGGATTTCTACGTTAAATACGGACTGACCACTGCCGAAGGTGTTTCTGAAGTCGCATCAGTTGGCGGGTTCATCAAAGAATATCAGATTGATCTCAATCCTGAAGCGCTAAAAGCCTTTAACGTTTCGACCATGGATGTGATGAATGCCGTGCGTAAAAGCAACCTCGACATTGGAGCTGAAACCATTGAGTTGAACAATGTCGAATACATCATCCGGGGATTGGGTTACGTGAAAAACCTCGATGACCTTGAAATCTCAGTTGTTGCTGTCAGGAATAATGTTCCGGTTCGTATTAAAGATGTGGCGAATGTCGCGTTTGGCCCGGCAACACGTCGTGGTGGTCTGGATAAAGCCGGCTCTGAAGCGGTTGGTGCAGTTGTGGTTGCCCGCTATGGCTCAAACCCGATGGATGTTATTAATAATGTCAAGGATAAAATAAAGGAACTCGAAGCCGGAATGCCGCAAAAAACCTTGCCCGACGGAACAACTTCGAAAGTAACTATTGTGCCGTTTTACGACCGCACCGGACTCATCAAGGAAACCATTGGCACACTCGAATCAGCTCTTTCGCACGAAATTCTGATCAGCATCATCGTCATTATCATTTTGGTCATGAATATGCGCGCATCATTGATTGTCGCCGGATTGTTGCCCATTGGCGTCTTGATGACTTTCATCCTGATGCGGCTTTTCGGAATTGAAGCCAATGTGGTTGCCTTATCAGGCATCGCTATCGCTATTGGTGTAATGGTCGATATTGGAATTGTAGATGTGGAGAATATTCTCCGACATTTGGAAATGCCCGAAAATAAAGGCATCCGTGGAAAAAAGTTGATGTCGGTTATCTATCTGGCAACAACCGAAGTTCGTGCTGCCGTGGTTACTTCCATTGCCACAACCATCGTCAGTTTCCTTCCCGTTTTTGCCATGCAGGCTGCCGAAGGAAAGCTGTTTCACCCGCTAGCATTCACAAAAACTTTTGCCTTGGTCGCTGCTTTTGTACTCGGAATTGTAGTGCTGCCGACTTTAACTTATTTATTCTTCAATATTCGTTTTGATACCAAAAAGATTCGCAAAATATGGAACGGGAGCCTGATTTTAGCAGGGTTGGTTTTTATCATTCTTTGGCAAACCTGGCCAGCCTTGGCTTTGATTGCTATTGGAATCAATAATTTATTGGAGGAACGTTGGCCCGAACATCGGAAAGAATTCCCCAACTACATCAATATAGCCATTACCGTAATGGTTGCCGCCTGGTATTTGACTGTTGAATGGCTTCCTCTTGGAGCACACAACAGCTTCTTGATGAACTACCTCTTTGTGGGCGGAATCATTGCTATAATTCTGGCAGCACTGATGTCGATGGTTCATTTTTATGAAGAAATCATGCGCTGGGCTTTGGAAAACAAATGGAAATTTCTGGTAATTCCTGCCGCTACCCTATTATTTGGTCTGCTGGCCTGGCAAGGTTTCGATCAAACATTTGGGTTTGTTGCCTCGGGTTGGAAAAGCATCCGGCAAACAGCATCGTGGGAGGGAGCAGCTAAAGTATTTCCAGGGACAGGCAAAGAATTTATGCCTTCACTAAACGAAGGTTCGTTTCTGCTGATGCCAACCAGTATGCCGCATTCAGGCATTCAGAAAAACCTCGAATACATTGAAACGCTTGACAAACGACTGTCGGCTATTCCTGAAGTGGAAGTTGCAGTTGGAAAATGGGGTCGCGTCAATTCAGCGCTCGATCCGGCGCCGGTGCAGATGTTCGAGAATACGATCAATTACCGTCCGGAGTATATACTCGACGAAAACGGTCAGCGAATGCAATTTAAAACCGACCGCGATGGAAGTTATATTATGAAAAACGGATCGAAATATAATTTAGAGAAGGAAGGGTTTAAGATAATTCCTGCCGACAGCCTTATTCCTGATGTAAATGGCGAATATTTCCGTCAATGGCGTTCTGAAATCAAACGACCCAACGACATCTGGAACGAAATCGTGAAAGTGACCAACATTCCGGGACTGACTTCTGCCCCGAAATTGCAACCGATTGAAACCCGTCTGGTGATGCTTTCAACCGGAATGCGTGCGCCAATGGGATTGAAAGTTTATGGTCCTGATTTGGATGCGATCGAAAAAGGTGGATTGCTGCTTGAAAACGCCTTGAAAGAGGTTCCGTCCATTAAAAGTTCATCGGTATTTTACGACCGTGCAGTGGGCGCTCCTTATCTCGAAATCAAACTCAACCGTGAGGCGATGGCTCGCTATGGAATGAGTGTGAGCGATGTGCAGGAAATCCTGTCGGTTGCGGTTGGTGGAATGGCACTTTCGTCATCGGTCGAAGGTCGTGAGCGCTTCCCGATCCGTGTGCGTTATGCCCGCGAACTGCGTGACAACCCTGATGATATCAAACGTATCCTGATCCCCGCGATGAACGGCGTTCAGATTCCGTTAAGCGAAATTGCCGACATTGATTATACCCGCGGTGCACAAATGATCCGCAGCGAAAATACGTTTCTGAATGGCTATGTGATTTTCGACAAAAACGAAGGTAAAGCCGAAGTGGATGTGGTGGAAGAAGCTACCAAAGTTCTGCAAGAAAAGATGAGTTCAGGCTCGCTGGTTCTGGCTGCCGGAGTTTCGTATAAATTCGCCGGAAATTACGAACACCAGATGCGCGCTACCAAACGTTTGGCGATTGTTATCCCGATCAGTTTGCTCCTGATTTTGTTTTTACTCTACTTCCAATTCCGTACGATAACAGCTTCATTTATCCATTTTTCAGGAGTGTTTGTAGCTTTTGCCGGAGGTTTTATCATGCTTTGGTTGTATGGTCAGGATTGGTTTATGAACTTCTCTGTTTCGGGAATCAATCTTCGCGACATGTTCCAGATGCACCCGATTAATCTGAGTGTGGCCGTCTGGGTCGGTTTTATTGCCCTCTTCGGAATTGCAACCAACGACGGTGTAATCATGGGAACTTACATTCATCAGGTTTTCGAAGACCGGCACCCGTCAACCGTTCATGACGTTCGTGAAGCAGTGGTTTCCGCCGGAATGAAACGTGTTCGCCCGGCCATGATGACCACCGCAGTTGCCGTTATCGCCTTGCTGCCCGTTTTATCATCCACCGGAAAAGGCTCCGACATCATGATACCGATGGCTATTCCCATGTTTGGTGGCATGGTTATTCAGGTCATGACCGTATTTGTTGTCCCGATGTTTCAGTCGATGTGGAGGGAAAACGCGGTTAAAAAAATCAATAATCCAGAGCAAGATGAAAATATATAATTCTCTTACCCTGAAAGGGTTTAATTTGAATAACCGCCGGTGCAACCGGTGGAAAGGAATCACAAACGAATTTGCAACCCTGAAGGGGTTGAATATTAACAACTCTTTAGGTTCAACCCCGTCAGGGTTGATTGACTTGCTTACAGCTTTCCGTGGGTTTCACCCACGGTTATTCAGATTCAGTCCCTTCAGGACTATAAAAACAATACAATTCTTAGGGATAATTCTGTTTCTGACGGGAACAGCTTATGCCCAAGATTCTATATCTGTTTATCTGGAAATTGCGGCCAAAAACAACCCATCGGTTCAGCAGAAATTTACCGAATATCAGGCGGCTTTGCAAAAAGTGCCCCAAGTTGGTAGTTTGTCCGATCCGGAACTGAATGTAGGTGTATTTTTGAGTCCAATGGAATTGGTAGCCGGAAAACAGCTTGCCGATATCCGCCTGATGCAGATGTTTCCATGGTTTGGCGTGTTAAAGAATGCCAAAGACGAAATGAGCCTGATGGCCAAAGCAAAATTCGAATCATTTCACGAAACCAAATTGCAGGTTTTTTACGACGTACAGCGAACCTGGAACGAGTTGCAGAAAGTTCAGCAATCAATTCTGATCAATGATAAAAATCTAGAAATCCTGCATTCACTCGAACGGCTTTCATTGGTGAAATTTAAAGCTGCTTCGTCAGGTGGAGGATCATCTTCCGGACCTTCAGGTACATCAGGAAATTCAGCATCAGCGCCAAGTTCATCAGGGATGAATACAATGGGTGGAAATTCAGGAGCTTCTGCGCCTCAGGCCCCATCAGCAATGCCGGCCAGTCCGATGGCATCTTCCGGTGGTTCAGGATTAGCCGATATTTACCGGATTCAGATGGAAACTGGCGAACTCGAAAACAGTATTGCGCTACTGAAAAATCAGGAACAAACCATTTTAGTCCGCGTTAATAGTTACTTGAACAGAAAACCACTATCGATGGTAAAATTACCTGAAAAACTAGAAGCCGACTCACTTGGTTATTCATTGTCAGCCGTTTCTGATAGCATGTTCAGGCAAAGTCCGATGCTCGTAATGCTCGAATACGAGCAGCAATCGCTCGAAGCACGCAAGACAATGGTCACGAAAATGGGCTACCCTATGGTTGGACTTGGAGTAAATTATTCGCTGATTGGGAAAGATCCGTTAGCGATGGCTCCGGATATGAATGGAAAAGATATGATTATGCCCATGGTAACCGTTACTTTACCCATTTACCGAAAAAAATACAAAGCTATGCGTGAAGAGGTGGAACTGATGAAAACAGCGAATAAGCAAGGCTATCAGGCAACTTCGAATTCATTAAAGACTGAATATTACGAGGCTATTCAACTTTATCAGGACGCACAACGACGCATGAAACTTTATCAGAATCAATACGAATTGGCTGAAAAATCACTGAATATTCTTCAGAAAAGTTTTTCAGTTTCAGGCTCGGGATTGACAGATGTGCTTCGAATTCGCCAGCAAACGCTCGATTACGAGTTAAAGAAAATTGAAGCGATTTCGGACAACAACACCGCGATTGCCTGGATTAAACGCCTGATGGCTTGCGCAGAAATTCAATAAAAACACATAATATGAAAAAGATATTTTCAAATCAAATTTTCCGTAACAGTTTGTTTATCGTTATCGGACTGTTTATTGGATGGGCTGTTTTTCATTCTTCAGATAAAAAAGAAGAAACACATAATCATTCGACTGAAGAAAAAAAAGCTGAAATATGGACTTGTTCGATGCATCCGCAAATCCGGATGGATAAACCCGGCAAATGCCCGATCTGTGGAATGGATCTTATCCCGCTCGTTCAAACCAGTACATCAGATTCAGATCCTCAAGCCATACATTTCACCAAAGAATCGGCTGCTTTGGCCAATGTGTTAACTACCATCGTAAGCACTCAAAACCCGGTTAAAGAACTTCGTCTCTACGGAAAAGTTCAGACCGACGAACGTTTGCTGAAAAATCAGGTAGCTTATATCCCAGGAAGGATTGAAAAACTGATGGTCAACTTCACCGGCGAAATGGTGAGAAAAGGCCAACCTCTGGCACTCATTTATTCTCCGGAATTGGTTACTGCGCAACAGGAATTGTTGGAATCAGCCAAAACAAAACAGGCACAGCCTCAAATCTATGAGGCAGCCAAAGAAAAGCTTCAACAATGGAAATTAACCGATAACCAAATTGCAGAAATCGAAAATTCAGGTAAAGTTCAGGCTAACATGGAAGTTGAATCGACTGCCAGCGGAATTGTTACCGCCCGCCGGGTCAATAATGGCGACTATGTCAGTCAGGGTTCAGTACTGTACGAAGTTTCAGATCTTTCGCGCGTTTGGATTTTATTTGATGCCTATGAAAGCGATCTTCCGTTCCTGAAAAAAGGTGACAAAGTTGAATTTTCGATTCAGGCTTTGCCCGGAATTTCATACTCCGGAAACATCATGTTTATTGATCCGGTGATTGATCCGGTGAACCGCGTGGCCAAAGTTCGGATCGAAATGAGTAATCCAGGGGCAAAGCTGAAACCTGAAATGTTTGCCACAGGAATTGTCAAATCGAACCTTGCTGAATACAAGGATAAACTGGTTATTCCGCGCTCAGCAGTACTTTGGACTGGCAAACGTTCTATTGTTTACGTGAAACAAGCCGGTGAAGAACCCATTTTTAAAATTCGTGAGATTGAACTGGGGCCGCAACTCGGAAATAGTTACTTAGTGGCCAACGGACTTCTGGATGGCGAAGAAATTGTAACAGAAGGTGCTTTTAGTGTGGATGCCGCGGCACAACTGGAAGGCAAACCAAGCATGATGAATTCCGCCTCCGATAAATCTTCGACGGACAGGCAAGAAGGTGGCAAGGTATCATCCATGCCGGGAATGGATATGCCTGATGACAAAAAGTCTGAAGACAGCAAAAGTATGCCTGGAATGGATATGGGAAGTGGTTCAGGAACAACTAAAATGGAACATCAAATGATAAAGGTTTCAGGCAATTGTGAACAATGCAAGGACCGGATCGAAACGGCTGCCAAATCAATTTCAGGAGTAGGTTCTGCTGATTGGAATTCAGAAACAAAAATGCTGCATGTCCAGTTTGACAGGGCAAAAACCAATTCAGATGCCATTCAAAAAACCATAGCATTAGTTGGTCACGATACGGAAAAATACAAAGCTCCGGAGGCTGTTTATATGGCGCTTCCGGAGTGCTGTTTGTATCGGAAATAAAACTAATGCTTGGGAGACTTGTTATGATGTAAACATTAAAACTTAAAACTATGAAGTATTACATCAGCAAAAAAATAGATGCCACTTTTGAACAGGCTATTGACGAGGTAAAAGAAGCACTAGGAATTGAAGGATTTGGCGTGCTTTCAGAAATTAATATGCATGAAAAACTGAAAGAGAAACTGGACGTTAATTTTAGAAGATATGTTATTCTAGGAGCTTGCAATCCGGCCTATGCCTACAAAGCGCTGCAAAGCGAAGACAAAATTGGAACTATGCTTCCGTGTAACGTGGTTGTTCAGGAATTGGGTAAAAATGTAATCGAAGTGGCTGCGATTGATCCCATTGCATCGATGATGGCCATTGAAAACCCTAAACTTGCCAAACTTGCCGCGGAGATCAAAATAAAACTTGAACGTGTGATTGAATCGTTGCATACGGGAGTCGAATCGTTTGGGTTAGTTTAAGAATGTATTCACTATAAATGTGTGAATTATACAAACATTTTCATGAATAGTATAATATTTTAAGGCTTAATATCCACATCTTCGACCGTTACAATTTATTGGTTTAAAGCACATATCATGAACGGAATGAATAATGGTTGGGGAATGGAAAATGGATTGGGCTGGGGATTGATTCTCGGCATCGCAATTCTGGTTGTTATTGTAGGGATTTATATGAAACTTAGGAAGAAATAAGAGGGTATTTACGTATTTCAGCTATGAATTTTTACATCAAAAACATGGTCTGCAACCGTTGCATTATGGTTGTGCAGCAGGTATTCGAAAGTCTGGACCATTCACCAGTGCATATCTCCTTGGGTGAGGTTGAAACGGCAGCTCCAATTGAATATGAAGAACTGGATATTCTACGTAAAAGACTTATTGATTTCGGGTTTGAACTCATTGACGATGCGAAAAGTCAACTTATCGAGAAAATTAAAACGCTGGTTATTGAGCTGATTCGCTACAAAAACGAAGAAGACATCAAGGTTAATTATTCGGCATACATTGAATCGAAGTTGAATAAAGATTACAACTACCTAAGCAACCTTTTTTCGGAAGTTACCGGTGTTACCATCGAAAAATACATCATCAGCCAAAAAATTGAACGGGTAAAAGAATTACTGG
>Ga0302296_1000750_pt1 | contig 25450 bp, 8 predicted proteins | sample III_Fen_N3_1_FD_194546 | JGI IMG/M metagenome (GOLD analysis project Ga0302296, IMG submission 194546) | Peat permafrost microbial communities from Stordalen Mire near Abisko, Sweden - III_Fen_N3_1 | ecosystem: Environmental > Terrestrial > Soil > Wetlands > Permafrost | place: Sweden: Abisko...
AACTAATAAATAAAAACAATTTCAGTATAAATTTTTCGTAATTATCAATTTACATATAAACTAATATATTCATAATGGTTTAATTATTTATAATAAATTAAATCCGTTATAATATTAAATATTTAACGGCATTTCCTATATATAACTTAGAAAAATAAACGTCCTGATTGGTACGTAAGATGAAACTGCAGAACGTTCACTTAAATGCAGAATATTTTTGGCAAAAGTAATTATAATGATTTATATTATTTTCCTCAATAATTTGTATACATTACGTAAAGGTAAAACAGACTACTTAAGAAGAATTTAGGTTACATGATGACTTTTTTTAGGCAGTTTAATTGATCACTATTGGAAAACGAAAATGGTAATAGACCTTTAAAGTTCTACAGTCGCTGAGTATTATGCTCTTGCTGTCAAATGAGGAAAGCATTGAATATACTTATTTTTCAAATGGATTCAAGAAAATTCAACTAAGCCTTATAGCAGAATATTTCTTTAAGAGTCCCTTTTGCAAAATTTTGTGTTTTTTTAGATAAATACTTACGCATTTTTACTTTAGCTATATGGATAAAAAGGAAATGATCACCATAATTTATTATCTATTTATTATACTATATTAATTTCTATGCTTTAGAGTACATTTATTTATAAAATATAAATATAAATAATAGTCTTTTAAAAAAATTACGTAATACTTTTGTTCGACTATATAAGTTTACTGATTATATATCCTATAAATTTTTTTATCATAACCAATGTTTATTTTTAGTAAATTAAATAATAAAAATAAATATGCTTTATAATAAAAAAATTTATATATTATCCTATTATGTATCTATAATTACAAATTAAAAGTATTTTTCTTTGATTTTCTTATTATAAAAAAAACACTATTTTTTAACTGGCGCCACTTGTTAGCAGTTCAATCAATTAAAAAAAGTATTATCTATTTTTATTAATAACTTTGCCAGTAACATTCGAAATATACTTATATATGTTGTATAATCATTAATCATTACTATTTTGGAGCTTATTATAATTTTCGTCGTATAATGGTTTGCACGTATCTTAACTACAGCTAAAGAATTTCCTTACTAATGTTCATTCATTTTCACAATATGAATGTGCAAGGTTTAATGCATGATTCTCGAGGATATGACCATGAAATGGGTATATCACTTTATTATGAGTTATTTATACCCATTTATTGTTTAGGCATTATAGTGCGTATAGTGCTATAATATTGCGCTTTTTGGACTATTTGTGTTGTTATTGGGTTTAAGTATCCTGGATTGTAATTATGGCTTTCGTTTTTTATTTTATTTAGGTTTTTAACAATTGGTGGCATGAAGATTATTTTATCAAATCTTAGATGTAGGTGAATACTGGGGGTTGGAAATGAGCACGTGTTCATTTCGCGGATATACTTATATACTCTGAATTTTAGTACTTTTTTTGAATCACCTAAATTGGGGATTTCATACAATTATGCTGTATTTTCCTCCAAGTTACCATCCAATTCTGTAATGCACTTTTAGGTCATTTTAAATTTGTAATTCGTTATGCTTTTAACATTTGGCCTTCTTTTGAATTCAATTATCGAATTCAATTAAAGTAATGAAAATAATTTAATTAAGGATCACATGGCTATAAATTGACGTTTATAATAATTCTTCTAATAATGCTATTAAGTGTTTTAGATGAGGTTAAAGAATTCGAAAGAAGAATTATATCAACATGAAGAAGAATTTTGGTTATCTTTAACGCAGTAAACATATACCATTAATCTCCTTTTATTGGTAGTTTTTTACATAATTGATCAACGAGTTCATCTTTCGAATTTAATGTGAAGAAATCAAAGATAATTACAGAATTTGAAAATCTCGCTGCAAAGGATGCAATGGTTCCATTTAGATCACGCAGTACTTACTTTTGACGAAGAAATGGAGGTATAATGAACATTTTAATAAAGATCACTTTAAATTTTTTGATACTAAACTTTGATTTTTGGGAAAGTGTACCAATTGTTTATGAAGTGGACTTTAAGACAAGAATCTCCCATGATGCAAATAGATTCAGAAAGAGCCTGATGTTGATTACGTAGAAAGAGGAAAACTTAAGTATGACAAACATAATTGTACGTGATCATATTCAATCTGAAGATATGGAAAGAAGATATAGAATTTTCTTATTGGACTGAACTGGTGTCCGGAAGAAGATTCAGAATTATTAAAATGAAGAGGATGATGATACTCTTCTATGGGATGTAAACGCATGATTATGAATTAGAGAATGAATTTGAATTCTTAGCAGGAAGATTTTATTAGAAAAGAAAACTAAACTTAGTATTTTTGGTGTTAAATATTTTAAATGTGGATGGTTCTCTACAGACCACTAAGACATTTTCTAAATAAATTATTGTATATTAGTAATAAAGAAAGGTTTGAATGATGATTTTACTTTTTTTTTGAAAAAATATTCTTAATACTAAGGATAAAACTCAAAAATTAAGTTTAAGCAATTGAGGACCTTTATGATTTAGAAAAAGCTTATAAACTCTTATAATTATACTTATTTAAAACATTTATTTCTTAGAATTAAATCTTTATGATTTAGTAAAATACATCAAATTTTGATATTTCTTTCGATTCATAATGATAGTATGAGTAGTCAAGTAAAAAACATTAAATTAAGCTAATTATAATGATTTTTCTGAAATTTTGGTTGTTGCTAGATGGCTTTCTAAAAAGTAATGAAGATTTTGATTTTATAAGAACAACAAGGTAGTACTACGGAACGTAATATTTCAAGTAGCAGATAAATACCAAGCTACTAAAGTATCATTATCGTGTTTATGAAAATTTATTTTTAATAAATGGATTTATTTACTTTTTATGATAATATTAATCAGTTATATCATTAATCTTAATTATAATGATTTTATGATTAAATGTAGATGTAGAAAATGATTCAGAATACATTCTTTTATTTCAATGCACAAATATGATGAATATGATAACTTAAAAGCTAAATTATATAGATTATTAAACACGTTACTATAAATGGAAATTAACATTTATCCAAACGTCAACAATATGGGTCTAATAGTAGCCTTTTTTGATAGCATAAGTAGTTATTTTAGATCTAAACGTTTTATTAGAACATTTTACACTGCAAAAACAATATTTATTAAAACACCTTCATTAGTAAAAATTCACAGAGATCTTTCCAATATAAATTCTTTTAATTAAAATTTTAAACGAATTAAATAAAACACGTTACGAAATTAGTAAAAAAAACAAGAATAAGTTTACGAAAAGCTACAAATAAAACGTTTAAAGAAAAGAAAACCAAAAGGAACTATGTTGTCCGCTTCGCTTGCATAATTCTAATGACCCTTACAGTGATATAGATGCTGAAGATATTTAAAGGTGGATGATGATCCTATTAAAAGAAGAAGATGAAGAAGATGATGAAAGAGTTTCAAAATTTCTTTAGTTATCTTTTTTTAAAAAAGACCTTTTAAGGATTATCTGAACCAACAAGCATTTTTTAGTAGAAGAAATACTCCAATACCTATTTTTTTAGAGCTCTTTTTAGACAAAATAATTATATGCATAAAGATTGTCAATCCTATTAAATCTAATAATTTATTAATATACAAATTATAGAGATACTTTTAAGGAGTGTGCCTTATTTAAATAATTTTGAGCTTAATTACACGTACAAAATTTTATAAAACCATAGATCTTAAATAGTGGCTATGGTTTAGAAAACCTTGTTAAATTTTAATGACACTGATAAAAAAGCTTTCGCATTAAATTCTAAATTACCTTATTTTTATTTTATGGAGCAAAAGATAAAACTCTTGTAAAATATTTAAAGATATCGATATAATTTCGTTAAAAGATTCGCAGAACCAAAAGAAAAATTTTTAGAATTTTATATTAAGTATCCTTCAAAATTAACTCCGGAACAATTACGTCGAAAAGCTGAAAAAGAAGCTTTAGAAAGAACTTGGCGCTTTAGATTACACAAGTTGTATTGCTACTTACTAAAGAAAATCAGAAGAATTATATGACTATAATTGAAAGTTTCTTTGTTATTCCTCATGAATCCATCTCAATAGAGGACAAATAAATTTTCATTATTAAAAAATTTAAAGTCATATATTAATTAAAAACCGAGAATGAATGTTTTATCTAATTTAATCGTTGGCAATGGGCTTAACTCCGGATCAAAAGTATGATATCCTAACAATAATTATACCCTAGTATATCATTATTCCCTTTAATAGCTAATTATTCATTTAATGTTCATGGAAAATTTTCAGGAACAATCGTATTTTGTTGACTTCTTTACATTATAGTTTTAATAATCTTTTTATTAGCTTGTGTCTTAACAAGATGTTTTGGATGAGACCAATCATGAATCTTATCTTTTTTGATTTTAAAGTATAATTGGATTAATTTATTTAATAATACGTACACAAGTGGGCTTTGATGGAATTACTTATCTTTTATGATTCTTTTATCTACTTTTTTTATCCCTATTTAGCTTTGCTTGTAGTTGGTATTCTATAACTTTTAGAGTAAAAGAATTTTACTATATGTTTACTGGTTATAAGATTTTTTATTAATACAAGTATTTAAGTACTGCTAATTTATTATTTTTTTACATATGTTTTGAAAGCAGTTTTAATACCCATGTTCTTAATAAATAGGTATCTGGGGATCACGTAACAAGACGTGGGTTTGCCGCATATAGTTTTTTTTTATATAACTTTAATTGGTTCATTACCTTTACTTATAGTATTATTGTATTTACAAGAATACTTATAATACATTAGATTTAATTTATTTATTATCTATAAATTTTATAGAAAGATGAACAATTATTACTTTTCTTTGGCTTTTTAATTGCTTTAAGCTGTAAAAATCCCTCTATTTTTCCATTACATGGTTGGCTGCCTGAAGCACAATACAGAAGCACCAACAGCAGGTTCTGTATTACTAAGCTGGAATTCTTTTAAAATTAGGTGGTTATGGCTTTATTTAAGATTTGCTTTTCCATTAATTTCCTTTTGGTATATCTTATTTCAAAACCTTTAGTTTATACTTTATGTATTTTGGGTATTGTTTATATTTCCTGTGTTAACTTTAGTACAAATAGATTTAAAAAAACTTATAGCTTAATTCTTCTATTATTCATATGAGTTTTATGTAATTTTAGGTTTGTTTTCAGAAAACGCATGAAGGAATTGCAGGTGCTATTTATTTAATGTTAGGGACATGGATTTGTATCTGGCGAGTTTATTTTTATGTATAGGTGTTCTTTAATGATCGTTATACAACACGTCTTTATTGCTAGTTATAGTGGGCTTACTCAAGATTATGCCTTTATTTGGTAGTTTTTTTGGTGTTTTTACTATTAGCTAATACAAGTTTACCAAGGAACGAGTAATTTTGCTGGTGAAAATATTAATTTTAACTGGCTTAATACAAACTAGTAAAATTTATATCCTTATTAAGTTTAATTGGCTTGTTTTTTAATTCAATCTAATAATATATTACTTTTCAGTAAAATAATATTTGGTAAAGTAGATGAGAAAAAAAATATTCTGGTATAAGTGACATGGATCCAAGAGAATTTAATAACATTACTAATTGTATTTACTTTAGTTGTACTTAATGGGTGCAGCAACAACTATTTTTGAACCTTTTATAAGATCAAACGGTTAATAATTTAATTAAAACTTATTATAGCGCGTAAATAATTATTATTTTTCTCATTAGCTAAATCAAAAAAAATAAAGAAGGACGTCTTTTTAGATTTTATAGAAAATTACTTTTTTTTTCTAATTCAGAAATCTGTTTTATTAACTAAAATCATAAACAAAAATGTTAAATTTCATAACTATATTTCCAAGAAATATTATTTTGTATTTCTATTTTATTACTTTTTAGTTTTAATATCATAATAAAATTTATTAGATAAATTAAATTTAGCATTTAATTTATCTAATAAATTTTATTATGCTAATTTTAATATAATAACAGCATATTATTTTATAATATGCTGAAAAAGTAATTTATATCTTACAACTACTTTTTCATCCTATGATAATTTTATACTATTAAATAAAATTAATAATTATAATTTCTAGTAATTTTAATATTTTATATTATAAAACATTCTAAAATATTCTTTCAAAAAATATGAATATTTAATATTAATTTTATTAAATTATATTAGCTTCCTTATTAGCTATTAGCTTTCAAAGACTTTATTTCTTTATTTTTATTTATCGAACTAAATTCTCTTAAGCTTATATATATTAACTGCTTTTAAATAAAAATTACATTTTATCCATAGAAAGCTTCACTTAAATATTTAATTTTAAGGTGCTATTTCTTCAATTATTTATTTAACTAGCTGTTAGTATTATATATTTTTATAACAGGTATTTTAGATTTAGAATCTTTAAATATTATTTCTTAATTATTCCAATAAACATTACTAATATTTATTATTCTACTTAATCTATTATATTATGCAATGATTCTTTTATTAAGCACATTTTTATTTAAAATTAGCTTTAATCCCATTTCATACATGGTTAATAGAATATTTATACTAATACTCCTTTTATTACTTTTTACTCGTTTTAGTTAGCATATCAAAAATAACAGGTTATACAATATTAGATTAAATTATTATATCTAATTTTTTAATAATTGTCAACTTTATTGGCATACTTTATTATTAAATTAGTTCTTTTTTATCTATTATTATAGGTAGCCTTTGCGCATTAATATCAAGAACATTTACGCACTTTTTGGGCTTATAAGTTCAATTTCACACATAGGCTGGTTAACAATTAAGCATGTCTTTAGGTACAACCATTGGTTTAGAAAGCTTCATTATTTTACTTATTTACTTAATATTTTTTTTAGCTTATATTTTATTATCCTTATTATAACTAATACAAAAAACTTACTCTTATAAAGAATTAATATTTATTAGTGAACTAAAAATTTATAAGTTTTAGTCATTCATTTTTAGCAGTATCTTTAGCATTAATTACTTTTTTCTTTAGCAGGTATTCCTCCACTATTAAGGCTTTTTTAGCAAATTTTTTATATTACTATGCTTTATTAAATGCAAAATTTTATTTTATACTAAATATTATTAATTATTATTAGTACGATTAGCGCATTTTAATTATTTACGTATAATAAATAATATTTATTTTAAATAATAAATATTATTTAAGATATCTCAAGCAATATTAATAAAGATATCTTTATTAATATTGCTTGTATTTTTTGTCATAAATTTAAGTAGCATTTTTTATATTAATAAAGTACTGCTTTTTATCAGAGTAATTATTAAATTCTAGTAATTTTTAATAAAATGAAAATATAATACATATCAAATTTTTTTGACTATAAAAAAATCATCGTAATACTTTTGTTTTATGTACTTTACAAATTAAAACCACGTCGTTTTTTACATAATATAATGTTATTTAAAAATAACAAAAAAATATAATAAATATGTTTATGTAAAATAGACCTCATGTAAAAAAATATATAAAATACTGGTTTTTATTTTTTTTACACAGAAGGTATAAAACATCTTTCTAAAATATTTTTAAATGGAAGGAATGGGATTCCGAACCCATGAAAACGCTATAAACGTTTTAGTAAGTTAGCTAACTTACCGCTTTAGACCAACTCAGCCATCCTTCCTAAATATACAAACTAAGAGACTTGAACTCTTACCTTTTAACAGATTAGTTTTTTGAGACTAACGCGTCTACCATTCCGCCCAAGTGTTTTTTAGCGAGAGGTGGAATTTGAACCACCACCTAAGCTTTTCAGGCTCATGCTCTACCAATTGAGCTATCTCCTTATATATTGACTTTCACTTAATGCTTGAGGTAATTAAAAGCATAAAAAAAAATAAATATGATTTTACGCTTAAAATCAAAATATCGTTTAAGTAAAAAATGCAAAACAGAATATGTGGGGTGAATTATTAATATCTTCAACGTAAACGTGGGCTTCGACTAGCAAAACAAATTTATACCTATTATTAATCATAATGAGATAAAAATGATTTATAATAGCCAAAAAATTAAATTTAGTAAAGAAAAATTTTTTATAATTCTATAAAACATAAACAAAAATATAAAAACTCAACGTTCATACTTTAAAAAACTTTATTCTAAATTAAGTGTTAAGATTTAAATTTTTTAGATTTTTTATAGTAGATCTTCCTATTATAAATCAACGAATTAAAGATAAATTACCTATTCGTATTGATATAACATCGCCCTTTACCTATTAAAAAAAGATTAACTAATTAATGGTGAATTACTTATTAATAGACAACGTCTAAAATTTTTTTATAAGTGATTATAAAGATTATCAATTACATAAAGTTATGTTAAGGTATTCGTCGAAAAAAAGGGAACTTATTTAATAACATTTGTGAAAACATTAAATTTACGCTTAGACGTTCTTTTTTATATAATTGTCATTTTACACATAGTATCAAATCAGCTAGTTATTTTTTAAAAAATAATATTATATTAAAAAATGGACGTAGAATAAATAAACATTATATAACACTAAAAAGTAGGTGATATTATTCGTTGGAAAATTAAACATAATCAAATTAAACAAAAAAAAATTATTTAGTATACCTTCTTATTTAAGAAGTAAATTTTACTTTAGGCTTAATTTTAATTACAAAGGTGCCTACTTACAAATAGAACTTTTTTTACTTTTCCTGCTGAAATTAGATAAATTACTTGAAGTTTATAACACCTTAAAATTTTTTAAATATATATTTTAAGCAAAAATATTTTTTTGAATAACTTATAAAATTTTATGGTATTTAAACTTTTTTAGGCTTTAGACTAAATTATGGATACTCGTCTTCAAGGATTTAAATTTATAGTGCTGGCTTAAGCTACAATTAGTTTAGTAGGCGCAAGGAACTGGTGTAGGTATAGTTTTTGGATCTTTCTTAAATTCATTTTTGCTAGAAATCCTCATTTAAAAGATGAATTATTCCGCTATGACTATTTTAGGTTTTGCTTTAACTGAAGCTGATTGGTTTATTAGGACTAATGGTTACATTTTTAATTTTATTTAACATAAAATTAAATTATATTGAAGCTTAGAGATGGCTGAGCGGTTGAAAGCAATAGATTGTAAAATCTATTTACATAATAGTACGCATAGAGTTCAAATCCTATTCTCTACAAATAATATATATTTGAGAAGGCTCTCAAAGAGAATAGTTTAATTTGGTAAAAACAAATGTCTCCAAAATATTAATTGTGGGTTCAAAGTCCCACTTCTCCCTATAAAAATTTTTTAATGAATATAAATAAATTTTACGATAAATAATTTTATAGCTTTACGTCTTATTCAAAGAAAAAAAAGAACATAGTTTTATTTTTTATTATCAACATTTCAAAGTAAATTAAATAATACATTTTTTTAAAAACATATTCTTCAAATGATCTTTGCTTTATTTCTAAGGTTGTAAAATATTAAGGTTTTTGCTTCAATGAAGCAAAAACCTTAATATTTTACAACCTTTAATTGAAAGGCACTACTGTAATAATATATGATAAAAATAATAATAATTTTCAAGAATATGATAGTAAAACTAAATGATCAATATTTTATTAACAAATTTTTGTTTTGCTCTTAATTTTAAAAAATCATATTATATTTACAAGACAGAATTCATTCGCTGATAAAAAATAAATATCTGTCTTGCAAGACAGATATTTATTTTTTATCAGCGAATGAATTCTGTCTAAAATCTATAGATTTTTATATTTTAGACAGAATTCATTTTATTTATTAATATTTATATTAAAAAATGCCAACCTAATAATCAAGTATTAAAAAATATTAGAAAAAAAAAATCAAAAATATAATATGTGTAAGAGTTTAAAAACATTGTCCTCAAAAAAAAGGAGTTTTTTGTTTTAAAATTACTAACCATGAAGCCTAAAAAACCCAATTCAGCTACAAGAAAAATAGCAAAAATTAAAATTATCTACGGGCAAACGACTAATTAGCCTATATTCCTGGAATGGGGACATAATTTACAACAGCATTCAGTAAGTATTAGTTCGCGGAGGCCGTGTAAAAGATTTACCAGGGAATACATTATCATTTAATAAGAGGAAAACTAAGACTTTTCTATAGAAAAGGAAGGAAACAAGAGCTCAAAAACGTTCTAAATATTCTTTATAAAAAAACCAAAAAATAAATGAATTTTAATTTAACTATAAAAAATTAATCGAATATATAATTTAATTTATTGGTTGTTTGATCAAGAAAGGTAATAAACAAAGAGCTAAAAATACTTTTAGATAATGTTTTAGACACGTTATCAAATAACAACAAAACGAATTCCGCCAAAACTTTTATTATATTATATCGTAGCGGAAGCCGCGTCCTTTACTAAAATTAAAAGCCCTTAAATTAGAGTGCCAGTGTTTACAAAGTTCCTCAAATATTTAGATGAAATTAAAAGTTTAAACAAGTTCAATTCATATGATTTTAACTTCTGTGGAAAATAAGAACTGAATATACAATAAATGAACGTTTAACTAATGAAATTACAAGCAATTATAGACGATAAAAGCTTAAGTATTTAAAGCGCGTGATGATATTCATGAAGTAGCATTATTAAAACAGAGTTTTTTTAAGAAAATAAAAAAAATGATATTTATATTTAGTCAAAAAGCAATAACTAAATTAAACTGTTAAATTAAAAAAGAAAACAAGGTCATAATAATTCAGGAAAAATTGTTATTAATCATAATAGGCTCTCTACCATCAAAAAGATTTAGGTTATTAGACACAAAACATTACTTAGCATGCAATTATTGGCAAAGTATTAAGAATTTGAACAAGATCCTTATCGCAATTCCTTAAATTGCTTTAATAGCTTATACTAATGGTATGATTTCAATTGATATTAAAACCTATTAATTTAAAAATAACAGAATTATGTATGTAATAGTGCTAATGACACCATTTTTGCCAGGAAATTCCTTACAAACTAAAAGATATTCCTATAGGATCACATATTCATAATAATAGAACTTTATCCTGGAGGTGGAAGCCAAAATAATTCGTGCTGCAGGATGCTATGGGTCAATTATTAAGAAAAACTATAACGAAAGCTTTAGATACGTTTACGCTCGGGAGAGATCAGAACAATTGCCTATAAAATGTTATGCTACGTTAAGGTATAATTGATTTAAAAAACCGATATAGCTCTTTTAAATCTAATTTTACTAAATAATTTATTAAAAAAACAAAATCTTAAATTTAATACAATTCAAGATGTTTATTCTAAAAAGTTTAAATTTTGTGAACAAAAATGATAAAGACAGGTAGAACTCGTTGGCTTGCGTATTCGACCACATGTAAGAGGATCTTGCTATGAATCCTATAGATCATCCACATGGAGGAAAAAAGTATGGGTAGACCTTCGGTAACACCTTGGGGTTTATTAACAAAAAGGAAAAAAAACTCGTAAGAAAAATAAAAATAGTATTAATAATTTTAATAGCGCGCAAAAAAAAATAAATATTAATGAAGATCTTCTTGGAAAAACAAAATTATTTATAATAAATATTTAAGATAATATAAATTTAACAAAAACTATTTTTATGCTAGAAATGCTCGCATAACCAGAATATTATCTTGGGAAACGTGTAAAATGTTCATAATGGAAAACGTTTTATTTTTCTATTTTAATAAAATCTTTTATGTTAACATAAAAGATTTGGTGAATTTATTTTAAACAAAAGTTTTAGGGTCAAAAATTCATGCAAAAATAAAATTAAAATTGAAGCTTAGAAAAAATAAAAAAAAAAAATAACTAATGGGACACATCAGCACATGCTAAAGGAGTTCGCTTAGGTATAACTAGTGTTTGAGTATGATACATTACCTATAAATAAAATTAATACGCATAATTCAGAATAAAGTAATAGATGATGCTAATTTATGGTTATTTTAATAAAATACGTATACGAAAGAACAGGTACAATTTTATATAAAATTAAATATTAAACGACTGCCTTCCACTTTTTTATTAAGAATTAATAGTTTATAATGCTAAATTTTATTTAAAAAGGAAAAAATTTTATATTTGGGCGTACTTTTTCTATCCTAGAAAAAAAATATGGAAGAAAAATATTTAGAGCCTATAAAAAATATATACTAAAAAAGCTCTAGAAGAGTAAGTAAAAAAATACAACATTTAAAAACGACAATCTTTTACTAAATTAAATATATTTAAAATATTTTATTAATTCTATAGCTTATAAAAGCTTTAAGAAAAAAAATAAACAAACGCCCATATTATTTAACTAACCGTAGTTAGGTTTAAAAAAATAATTAAAGGCTTAACGGGATTTTTTATTTTCAAAACATGTTATACAAAGACGATTACAAATTAGATTTAGCTAAAATTTTAGATGTACAATAAGAATTTTATTACAGTACGTTTAGTAGATGCTCCCCAAGAGTTTAATTAATGCTAGGTTAACTTGTACATTATATAACACGTAAAATTACGCCTAGGTTTTCACTTGAATAAAGATTATATATCCATTATTAAGAGGTTTATAATAAAAAATATCAAGGGTTAACAAATAAAATGTTTAGGACGCTTCAACAAGACGTCAACGTGCTTCAAAACATATTTTTAAACATGAGAGGAATTCCTTTAAGTACTTCTTTTCTGCAAATATTGACTATGCTCTTGGAAATGTAAACTTTAAAATATGGTGCTTGTGGAATACGTATTTGGCTTTCTATAAAAATAATAGAAAAATACCTAAGGTATTTTTCTATCCAAAGTAAAATCTCCAAAATATAAGTTTTAATTCAGCAAAAATATTAAAACTAAAAAGTAAAAAAAGAAAATTATTTCTAACAGTATAAAAAAAGATTAACTACAAAAGCAAAGTTTTTGTATTAAAACAGCTATTCAAACTATACAAATGAATAAAAAAAATAAACGCGAAGTATTAAAGAAATTTTTGTTAAACGACAAAAAGCCTTTATTTTTTTTAGAAAAAAAATACAAAGAAAATTAAGACAATTAAAATTCTTTTTTGGCGAAGAAAAACTAGTGAAAGAATAAAAAAAAAAACTATTAAAATTTCTTCTAAACAAAAAATTATCCTATATTTAAAATATTATCGTGGTGGAAAATCTTTACGTAAATTACAAAAAAAAGCACGCAGATTTTCATTTTATAGCTATAAAAAAAAAAGAAATTTTTACAAAAATAATAATTTTTACAAAAATAAAAAAAAATATTTTGACTATAAAAAAAATACGAAATTAACAAAAAAACAAAAAAGGGAACGTGCTGAATCGCGTAAATTTTTTTTTAATTTGCGTAAACAAAAAAAAACGAAATTAAATCAAATTTCTAAAAATATATTTTATGAAAAAAAAAAAAAATATAACAACCAAATCCGTAAAAAAAAAAAATACAACAAAAATATTAAAAGCTAAACCAAACACATTTATCTTTTTCAAAACGAAAAGCTTGTAGATTATAGCGCTTCTAATAAACAAATGTTGGATTATAGCAAGTAAGTTATTCGGCTATTACAAAACAACAAAATAGAAGCAGGACGACGTTATTTAAAAAAGAATATAAAAAGATAATAGAAGAATAAATCTTTCTATTCTAGCATTTGCCTATGTACACTTTTACTAAAAAGCCAGCGGAAGTGCGCATGGGTAAAAGGTAAAGGAACAAAGATAAATAGACAAGTATGTCCTCTTTATCCAAGGTAAAATTATATATATTATAGAAAATATTACACGTAAAAAAGGCTAAAGATCTTTTTAATGGAATAAATGAAAAAAATAGGAACAAAAATAAAACTAATTTATAATATAAATTTATGATACAAAGAGAATCTAATAGTATATGCGGCTGACAATTCTGTTGTGTAAAATATGCAAAAATGTTTAAAAATATATAAATATAAAAATGGAATCCCAGGAAGTCTTTTTTGACTGTATCTATTCAACGTTCGAAAATACGAAAACGTCGTATACGAAAATCAGAATTATATAAAGCTTTGTTTTAATACAAACAAGGAAAGAACGTTAATCGAATTTCTGGTCATTATATTAAAGGAAATAAATAATTATATAGTTATTTTAGAAAAAACGAGATCCTTTACCTATTTTGCTAATAGAATAAAAAAAGCAGTACTCGCTGAATTTTACGTTATAATGGATTTTATAAAATAATGTTTTTAATCCCCATCACTTTATTAAATGAAATATTATATTTTTAAAGATGCAGAAAAAGTATAAAAAATTAAAAACAAAGTTTTTAAAAGAAAACTTTGTTTAAAAGCCTAAATTCGTGAATCTAAATTAAAAGCTACAACAAAAACAAAAATTAATTATAACAATATCTCGTTTAAAGAAAATATTCACATGTAAGAATAAAGCCTCGCTGATCTAATAACAGGACGTGCACGCTCTACCATTCAAGGAATTTAAATTATCTCGAATTAAATTTGAGAGAATTTGCTTTATCTGGTTTTATAAACTGGATTACGAAAAGCTAGCTGAGTAATAATGAAATCCTTATACCATTTTATAACACGTAATTAATATGGCTTTAAGCTAACCAAAAATATAATTTTGAAGTACCTTCTTCTGAATATAAACCTTAAATTAATAAAAATGTTATATAAAGAAGGCTATATTTTAACTTTTTTTTGGAAAAACCATTTTCGATAGAAATATTCTTAACCACGAGATCCAAAAAGAAAATTATTTAGTAAAATTAGATTTAAAATCAATTCCTAAAAAATCGTATATATTTAGATTTTGAACAAATTAATAAAGTATCATCAACATGAAAGTTCTTACAATGTTATTATCAACATCAAAAGGAATACTTTTTGGACATAAATGCAATTAAAAGACATTTAGGAGGTGAAATTTTTATTTAAAATAATAATTTAAATATGCGTCGATTTAAAAATAAGATATCAAAAATCAAAAAGAATTTAATATGTCAATTGCTCCAATTAATAAAATCTTATTGGCCAAATACAATGACAAGCTTGTACCTTACAAGAATTTTTAGCCAGTAAAAATTGTTCTGCAACAAACTATTTTAATAAATTTTAAAAGCGCTTTTGGAACAGAATTCGTAAATTCTTGAAAATATAGGTTATATTATAAAACAAACAAAAATAAAAATTGTTTTTTTATAATACTACATATCTTCATACGTTTAATTAAAAATATCAAACTAGTTCGACGAAGGCCTAGTTTGTGGCTATCTTTCTCGCTATAAAAGTTATAGGAAGAGGATTTCGTAATATGGCCTATCTACAATAGTGTTTATTTTCAATTAAGGATTTAATGTTATTTTTAAATTAAATTTACCTAAAAAACATTACTTTGAAATATAAAAAAAAAAAATTCATTTATATTTGTTTGGTATTAATTTAGCACAAAATAAAACATTTAACAGAACAAATACGAGATTTACGCTTTCCTGATACTTAATACGGGAAAAGGTTTATCTATAGTTGGTAAACGTAATTAAATTACGCACAGGTAAAGTTAGAATTCGTTAAATTATACAACAAAAGCATTTTAATGAATACAAAATTATTGGGTAAATATAGTTATAATATAAACGGAAGCCTTTGGTCTGTTTTAACAAAATATTTTTTGGTATAAACTTTTGGAGAGCTACACAATTAATAAAGTCTTTTAGGTATAAATAAAAATACTAAAAATTAATCAATTAACGTCACAGGGAACTTCTAAGATTAAATAAATTTTTGCTACTAAAAAATATATTTTTGGACCTAAATTATTACAAGATAAAAAATACAATTATAAATGATCATAAAAAAAATGGTTCCTAATAAAGGTATGCGCTTTCGCCAAGGATTAACCTGTAAATGGCCAACGCACGCACACTAATGCAAAAACAGCTAAAAAATTAAACAAGAACATGGGGGAACAAATAAATCAAAATATTAATAATTAACCGTTTGAAACTAAAAAAACATAGACTTAAGCATTTTACCATCAAATAGAGCCTATGTAACAAAAGATTATAACTGTAGTAATTATAAAACAAACTTTAAAATAATATTTTTATAAATATTAATGAAGCACAAATTTATACTTAAGCCAAAACGTAAAAATAAAAGTTGATTTAATAAGTTATAAAATTAAATCAGGCAAAACTATTATTTACTAGTACATGATGGAATGGCAGGATTTAAAGGACCTAAGAAGACCAACTCATTATGCTGCAGAAATTTTAAGGCAGATTAACGGCTAAAAAATTAAAATCTCTAAAAATTAGACAAAATTGTTTTATTGTATAAATCTCCTGTAAACAAATAAAATTACATCTTTCTTAGCAAGGTCTTTGTGGAAGATTTCACTATCGTAATGCCTTTTATGCTAGAACGTATACCATTAGGACATAAATGGAATACGTAAACAAAAAGCTCGTAAGAATGTAGTTACAAGTAATTTGAGTATAAGTTCAACTTGGTAGAACAATAGATTGTGAGCTCTATTAATGAGAGTTCAAATCTCTCTTTACTCACCCCACAATAACATATATTTAAAAAAAAGGAAAAAAAATAAAGCTAAAAAGTCACTATATTAATAAGAAGGTTTTTTTAGCGCGGTGTAACTAAAATAAAGCACTATTAGTTTAATGGTTAAAACACACCCCTCATAAAGGGTCGAGATAGTAGTTCAAATCTGCTATGGTGCATTTAATAATAAAGATTTTAAATATTCAATGCCACAATTAGATAAATTTTAGCTTTTTTAAATGAAATTATAGCTGTAAACATTACCTTTATTTGCTAGTTATTATTTTATTAACAATTTACTGGTTACCAAATATATTAACTAAATTAAAATTAACGTTCACTAAAAATTAATTTACTAACTGCAGAAAGCATAAGCAATAAATTTAGAACATCAAACTGTTTTTAAATATTTAAATATAAAATTATCTAACTATTTTTAAAATCAATGGAACATCATTTTTTATTAATAAAAAATGATGTTGAAAAAATACATACACAATCTAATTTAATCTCTTTTATTAACCGAATCTTTAAAGTAAAGAAATAAAAATAGTATTAAATAATATTAAAATAAAAAATATAAGCTTTTATGAACATTAAAATATAATTTAACTAATTTACTTTATTTAAATAGGAACCATTTTACTATTAAATTTAAAAACATCTTACTTTTTTAAATGAAGAAAAAATATTAATATTTAACAATTATAATATTTTTTGCTAAGTCTTTATACATTTTTACGTACTTTTAATAAATAATTACCTTACTGCTACGCGACAAAAGTTTAATTAATAAATTAATAATATCGTAATAAAGACGTATTAATTTCTTGTACAGCCATACTTAATGCCTACTATTTAATGCAACCTCTTTTTTAGAAGAATTAATAAATTTATTTGAATCACAAATGTGTAATTGTACATGATTTAATAAATATTTATAAATATCCAAACGATAGAATATATAAATGAAATTATACTTTTTATTTTTGGATAGCATCTACTTACAAAGAAATTATTTTTGCTAATAATTTACAAAGAAGAACAATTAATAATTTTATTAAATTCATTTTTAAAAAGAATCTAATTCATAAAAAATAATTATCAATGAGATTATATATATATATTTACTCTATTAAATAGTTGCTATATTAGTAGCAACTATTTTAATATGCTATATCTTATACTTTAATATATAAGAATTAATGATTTAGAAAAGATTTCCTCTTATGAAATGTGGCTTTGAAGCTTTTGAAGATACAAGAAAAGAATTTTGATGTTCGTTTTTACTTAGTATCTTTATTGTTTATTTTATTTTTGATTTAGAAATAACATTTTTATTTCCTTAGGACTTTAGTTTTAAAAGACTTAGGTTATTTAGGTTTTTATTACGATGATTCTTTTTTTAACAATACTTTAACAATAGGCTTTATATATGAATGGCTAAATAGGCGCACTTGACTGGTAACACAAAAATAATATATTTAATAAATTTACTAAAATTAGCTGTTACCAAACTCTCTAAAATATATCTTCCTTTTGTACAACAAAACATATTTATAACCTTGAAAACTCATAAAGATTTAACGAAACTTAATTTCCTTTTTACAAAAGCATACAAACATTCAAGCAATCAAGTTTAGTTGATCTATGTGTAATTGATTACCCAGAAACGTATGTTATACCGTTATGAATTAAATTAATAATTTAATTTCATATAAATATAATATACGTTTTTTTATTAAGAATTCATTTACAGACTTTAACTACAAATAATTCATTATCTGATGTACAAAGTGTAACCAAGTTTAACTAAATTTTATCGTTTCTGCAAATTGGTTAGAAACGTGAAGCTTGGGATTGTTTTGGTATACTTTTTTTGAATCATCCAGATATGAAGAAGAATTTTAACCGATTATGGATTTAAAGGCTTTACCTTTTAGAAAAGATTTTCCTTTAACCGGTTATGAAGAAATTAGATAATAATGAAGAACAAAAAAATATTATAACAAGAACCTTTAAGTTTAGAACAAGAGTTTCGATTATTCGAATTTACATCAACCATGGATAAATTAAACGAATTTTTCTCATCAGATGATAAATTTTTATGATATAAAAAATTTTACTAATGAACTTTGGTCCACAACATCCTGCAAGCCCATGGAGTTTTACGCTTAGTTGTAAGATTTAGATGGTGAAATTGTTAAACGTGTAGATCCTCACATAGGCTTGTTACATCGAGGTACAGAAAAAATTAATAGAGTATAAAACATATCTACAGGCGTTACCCTATTTTGATCGCTTAGGATTATGTTTCTTGTATTGGTTCAAGGAACATGCATATTCTTTAGCAATAGAAAAATTATTACAAGTAGATGTTCCAAAGACGTGCTAAAATTATTCGTGTTAATATTTTTAGAATTAACACGAATAATTAAATCATTTATTAGCAATAACTACCCAATGCCTTAGATGTAGGTGCATTAAACACCTTTTTTATGGGGTTTGAGGAAAGAGAAAAAATTAATGGAATTTTATGAACGCGTTTCTGGAGCACGCTTAACATGCTAGCTACATAAGACCTGGCGAGTGTCGCACTTGATGTACCTAATAGTTTACTAAAGTGATATTTTTGATTTTATAATGCAATTTACTGCTAGAGTAAATGAAGTTTGAAGAATTATTAACAAACTAATCGTATATGGAAACAACGAACTAGTTGATGTAGGAATCGTTTATCTTTTCATCAAGCTTTAAGTTATGGTTTTAACAGGGGTTATGCTAAGAGCTTCTGGGATTACCTTGGGATCTTCGTAAAGCAGAACCTTAACGAAATTTATGATGAAACATCATTTAATAGTGCCCACGGGAACTCATGGAGATTGTTATGATCGCTTTTTAATTTTCGCTTAGAAGAAATGAGACAAAGTTTAAGCAATAATTCATCAATGTATAAATTTAATTCCTGAAAGGACCAGTTAAAGTAGAAAATAATAAATTAAGTTCCAGGTTCTAGAGCCTTATTAAAAAGATTCCATGGAATCCTTAATTCATCTATTTCAAATTTTACAGTGAAAGGATTTTCTATACCTACTAGTGAAACTTAATTGTACAGTAGAAGCGCCTAAAGGCGAATTTGGTATCTTTTTAAAGATCTGATAATAGCAATCGTCCATAATCGCTGTCGTATTAAAGCACCCGGATTTTTCTTCATTTAGCTGGCCTAAATTTTATGGCCCAAGAATCATTTGTTATCTGATTTAGTAAACAATTATTGGTACTCAAGATATTGTTTTTGGTGAAGTAAGATAGATAATGAATAATTAAAATTAAAATTAAAAACCCAAAGAAGGTTCTTTGTTTTGGTTTTTAATTAATTAAAAACCAAAACAAAGAAATGAATTTTAAACCTTTAGAACGTTAGGTTATTTTCTACAAATCATAAAGATATAGTACACTTTAATATTATTTTAGGTGGATTTTCTGGTATAAGTTGGTACTATGATGTCAATTTTAATTAAGAATGGAATTAGCTTCTCCAGGTAATCAAATTTTTAATAGGTAATCATTCATTATACAATGTAATAATTACTGACGCATGCATTTATTATGATTTTTTTCATGGTTATGCCTATAATTAATAGGAGGTTTTGGAAATTGAGTTTGTACCTCTTATGATAGAGCACCTGAATATGGCTTTTCCTCGATTAAATAATATTTCATTTTAGGTTGTTACCACCTTCTTTATTTTTACTAGGTAGCATCGGCATTAGTAGAAATAGTGCTGGTACAAGGTTGGACAGTATACCACCTTTATCAGGTATACAAGGACATTACAGGACCTTCTGTTGATTTAGCTATATTTAAGTTTACATTTAGCAGGGGTTTCTTCATTATTAGTGCTATTAATTTCAATTACTACTATTTTTAATATGCGACATGTTGAATTAAATTTAACACAAATGCCTTTATTTGTGTAGGTCTATTTTAATTACAGCCTTTTTAATTATTATTATCTTTACCTGTTTTAAGCTGGCGCTATAACCATGTTATTAACAAGATCGTAATTTTAACACTACTTTTTTTGATTTTACTGGAGGCGGTTTGATCCTATTTTATATCACAATTTATTTTGGTTTTTTGGACATCCTTTGAAGTTTATATTATAATTCTTCCAGGATTTGGAGTTATAAAGTAACATGTAATTTCTACTTTTTCTCGTAGACCTATTTTTGTTATTTAGGTATGGTTTAACGCTATGTTATCTATAGGTATTTTAAGGCTTTATAGTTTGGCACATCATAATGTATACTGTTGGAATGGACGTTGATACACGTGCTTACTTTACTGCAGCTACTATGGATTATTGCGGTACCAACAGGAATAAAAGTTTTTAAGTTGGTTAGCTACATTATATGCAGGAACTAATTCAATTAGAAACTCCATTATTTTTTGCATTAGGTTTTATAGTTTTATTTACTTTAGGTGGTTTAACTGGTATTATGGTAGCAAATTCTGGAATAGATATTGCTTTACATGATACATACTATGTTGTAGCTCATTCTCATTATGTGCCAATCAATGGGTGCTGTATTTGCATTTTATTCGCTGGATTTTATTATTGGATAACAAAAAATTGTAGGATTTCCTTACAATAGAAGAATTAGGCAGAATACATTTTTGAGTTAACTTTTATTGGAGTTAATTTAAACATTTTTTCCTATGCATTTTTTAAGGACTAGCTGGAATGCCTCGTAGAATTCCAAGATTATCCTGATGTATATAGCTTTTGAGAATGCAGTATCTTCTTTAGGTTCTTAATATAACTTTCTCTGGTGTTATATTATTTTTAGTAATAAATTTATTTATGTTTAGCTAATATAACAAAAATATCTGAAGAAGTTGAGTTAGCATTTTAATTAAAATTATAGCAGCAATATTTATAATTAGTAAATTTATTATATTTAAGTATATAAATTTTACATTTTTTTTTATTAAACAAGAAATGACCAAGACTAAAAGGAATTACTAATCCAAAGAAGGACATTTTTTATTTTCACTATATTTTTTTGATCTAATAAATAGTTTCCATTTTTTCCCACACAGGGCGGAGGAAAGAAATTAGAAATATCATAGAAATGCGCATTTTACATACAAATTTTATATCAAAAGCCCTCTGATGAAACTGCTATTTCTTATCCCGTACCTAGTAATATAAAATTATAATTGGAATTATGGTATATATGCATTTGTAATGTTTAGCTGTTCAAATTCTTACAGGAATTTTTTTAGCTAATGCATTATACTCCAAATATTAATTTAGCTTTTATTAGATGTTGAACATATTATGAGAGATGTTAATTTTTTGGATATCTTTTAAGATATCTACATGCTAAACGGAGCCTCAATGTTCTTTGACTGTCGTTTATATTCATACTTTTAAGAGGCTTATATTATTCATCTTTTTTATATCCTAGACATTGGCTGTGGAATTGTTGGAGTAATTATTTTATTACTCATGATATTAACAGCTTTTCTAAGGTTATGTTCTTGTATGTGGGTCAAATGAGTTTTTGGGCAGCTACAGTAATTTACTAATTTATGTTCTGCTATACCTTTTATTAGGACAAGATATTGTTATCTGGCTTTGGGTGGCTAACTCTATAGATAATTCTACTCTAAATAGATTTTTTAGCTTACAATTTTGTATTTCCTTTTATTATATTAGCCTTAGCAATTTATTCATTTATTATTTCTTCATGAATACAAATCTAAATAATCCTTTAGGAATTGAAGCTGAAATTGAATTCAATTTCATTTTTTCCTTATTTTAATAATAAAAGATCTTTTTGGATTGCTTTTATTTTTTTCTTACCATTAAGTATATCTTTTAGCTTTTAATCCTAATTTATTAAGGACATCCTGATAACTATATCCTGCAAATCCTTTGGTAAACGCCAGCGCATATAGTACCTGAATGGTATTTTTTACCTTTCCAATGCAATTCTTCGTTCTGTTCCAAGACAAATTGTTTGGAGTAATTGCATTAGTTAGTGCAAATATTAATCTTATTAATAATACCTTTTATAAATAAATGTGAACTTCGATCTAAATACTTTTAGACCTATTTCTAAATTATTTTTTTGAGATTTTTTTACTTAATTCCTTTATTTTAGGTTGGATAGGTAAGTAAACCTGCAGAACCACCTTTTGTACAAATAGGTCAAATGGCAAACTATAACTTATTTCTTATACTTTATAATATTAACACCAATTATAATTTGGTTGGAAAAAAACCTAAATAAAAAATAAATGAAATTCTTATTTTATACAATATACGTAATTCTAATATCTTTAATAAATATTAGTGTGAGCAATGCTGTGGTATTTGCTATAAACGTTTTTTATTTTTGTTTTATATCGCTAATTCTAACTATATGTCTATTAATTTATTTAAAATATCTAACAAAAGTTTTTTTAAAAAAACTTTTGTTAGCTTCGGTATATTTACCAATAATAATCTTTATATTTTTTAAAGTAAGCGTTTTTTTAACTGAATTTTTTTAACAATTTTTACTACTTTGGTAATATAAAAATAATAAAAAGTCACTATATTAAGAAGGACCTAAATTGCTGCTTTGAAAACTGCATATTTACAGAGTACTTTTCGAAATAAAAACTCCTTAGTTCTTAATTCTAAATTTATATGATGAAATTTAAATAAATATCATGATAAGTCCTTTAAGAACAATTTGAATTATCAATATATTTTTTTCTTTTGATCTATTTAATTTAGATTTACAATTTAACAAATAGTACTTTATTTATATTAAGTTAATTTTTTTTTACTTATAAATTTTTTATTAAAGTGGAATTGTAAATTTACGTTTAATACCTAACAAATTGGGAATTAATAAATGAATTTTTTTATTCTTTTTTATTAACTAATTACGAAGCAACAAGTAGGAAAAGCAGGTATAGGTTTATTAACCTTTATTTATATGTACCTTTTTTTTTATACTACTTTCTAATATAAGTAGGTCTATTACCGCTGGCGTTTACCGTCACAAGTCAATGTGATAATTACGTGGACCTTAGGTTTTAACTTTTAATTTAGGATTTTTAATTTATGGATTAATAATTCATAATATTAAATTTTTTAATTTAATTCATTCCTAAAGGTGTACCTTTATTATTAATGCCTTTAAATTATAGTTATTGAAATTGTATCTTAATTTATTAAGAACGTTTTCTTTATCTATACGATTATTTGCTAACATGAATGGCAGGTCATGCATTATTACATATTTTAACTAGTTTTATTATAAATTATATCTAATTTATTTTTATCTTTTAATCCCATTAATTTTAGTATTAGCTGTTTTTTAGGCCTTGAAATAGGTATTTGTTTTTTACAAAGCTTATGTTTTTTTAGTTCTATTAAACATATATTACAAAGATGCTTTTTATCACCATCCCATTAATTAATGAAACAGATTACATCCTTTTCATTTAGTAACTCCTAGTCCATGAGCCAGTTTTATCAGCATTTAGTGCATTAAATTTTAATGACAGGAGCAACTTTATATATGCATAGTTACCAAAAATGGGTTGATTATTTTATTATTAGGGTCTTTTTTCTTTAATATCACTTAATGTTTGTTTGGTGGAGAGATGTTATTCGATGAAGCTACTTTTGAAGGTAAACAATACAGAAGAAGTAGAAATAAGGTTTAAAAGCAGGATGGTTTTTTTTAATTATTTCTGAAATAATGTTTTTTTCAAGCATTTTTTTGTGGCTTTTTTTCATTCAAGTTTAAGCACCTACAATTTGGATAGGTGCTATCTAGGCCTCCAGCAGCTATTATTACTTTTAATACCTGGCAAATACCTTTTTTAAAATACAGCCATATTATTATTATCTGGTGCAAGCTATAACATATGCACATAATTACATTAATTGAAGATGATTTTACATTAACAGCAGAAGGGTTAGTATAATACTTTAAGCTGTGCTATATTTTTTATGGCTTTACAATTTTAATGAATATAGAAATGCTCCTTTTAAATATTTCTGATAGTGTTTATGCATCTACTTTTTTTAATGGCAACAGGCTTTCATGGAGCACAATGTATTTATAGGTACTATTTTTATTTTTGTTTGTTTCCTTTACGCTTTTTAAAAAATCATTTTACAAGTTGATCATCATGCAGGATTAGAAGCAGCAGCTTGGTAACTGCATTTTGTAGATGTTGTCTGGTTATTTTTAATTCACTGTAGTTTATTTTTGGGGCTCTCTATAATATTTTACGTTAATTTTACCCTTTAATACATAATTAAAAATAAAAAAAATAAAAGTATACACATATATATATAATATATAACTTAAACTAATAAAGAAACCGTTAACTAATTTTATAAAAAAAAGAATTTCAAAGAAGGTATATTTTTAAATTCCTGTATAGGAATAAATAAAAATAACACTGGTATCAAATTTTAATAAAAAAATAATTTTTTATAGTAATTCTTTTTACTGGCTTTAAAAGCCATTTACTATTATTTATAAACTTTAGTAATTTATTATTAAAGAAGGAAAAGATTCATTTTTTCATTTTTTACTATTTTTTTATAAAAAAGTACACAAAAGTACACAAAAGTACACTTTTTAGGACTTTTGTAATTACAAAAGTCCTAAAAAGTCACTATATTAATAAGAATAATTTTCAAAGAAGGTTGGATAGTTTAATTTGGTAGAACAGTGACCTTCT
>Ga0302296_1000751_pt1 | contig 25390 bp, 14 predicted proteins | sample III_Fen_N3_1_FD_194546 | JGI IMG/M metagenome (GOLD analysis project Ga0302296, IMG submission 194546) | Peat permafrost microbial communities from Stordalen Mire near Abisko, Sweden - III_Fen_N3_1 | ecosystem: Environmental > Terrestrial > Soil > Wetlands > Permafrost | place: Sweden: Abisko...
CAAATCCACAACTATCGAGGAAAGCAATATCCTTTTCTTTTATATATGTAGCTCGTGGTGAAAAACCATAAACTTGCGAAAGCCAATGGCTAATGTTGATTCCTCTGTTTATTTCGAAACGTTTGTGACATTCTGATTTAGCATTATTGTTGCAAGATGAATTGCAAGAAATTAAACCAAAAATCAAAAGTGTTGAGATAATTATTGCTAATATTTTTTTCATAATTTTTATGTGTTTTGTAAATCTTTTTGCAAAACTACGGCAACTATTTTCATTGAAAAAATATTTTAAAATAAAGATTCAGCATATAAACATAATTGGAAGTAAATGAACAAAAAAACGTGTGTGAGATTATTTGTGATTTTTAATTCTTAGTTATTTTATCGTAATTCGTAATTGAAAATTAATAATTGATTTCTGGTAGGGTATTTTCCTTTTCAGTTTTATTATAGACAAATAAGATTAAATGAACGTGGAGTATAAACAAATAAAGACGAGCGAAAAGGAGCTTTTTAAGCAGTATTTCGATACTTATTATAAGCCCATTCGCAATTATTTATACTACAAATGTGGCGATGCAGATGTTGCTGACGATGCCGTTCAGCAAGTATTTATGAAGCTATGGGAAGTTCGAGATACAATTAAGCCCGAAACAATAAAGGCTTTGTTGTATTCCATTGCAACCAACATACTTCTCAATCATTTTAAGCATCAAAAGGTAGTATATAATTTTGTGGCAACACAAACGGACAATAATCAAGAGTCGGAATCGGCGGATTTCGATTTACAACAAAACGAATTTAAAGCAAAACTGCAACGAGTACTTGATAAAATGCCTGATAAAACAAGGGAAGTCTTTTTGATGAATCGACTGGAAGAACTCAAGTATTCTGAAATTGCCGAACGACTCGATTTGAGTGTCAAGGCAATTGAAAAACGAATGCATCAAGCATTAGAAATAGTTCGTGAAAATATTAGCTATAAAATATAAATGCACACATAAAATGTCGCACACAGATAACATAGAAGAAAAAAGCAATCCAGAATTCGACCAATTCATGGATATGCTTAGCTCTGCCCAAGTTCCCGAAGGACGAAGTAAGGATGAGGCTTGGAATTTGCTTATGAAAAACATTGAGCAAAGCGAGCAAAAGGAAGAAACAAAAGTTCGTCGATTACCAATTCGTACAATCATTTCGGTTGCTGCAATGATCGTATTTATGATTGGAGGATGGTATACTTATACTGTTACAAAAACCGAAACTTTTACAGCTGGAAATGGCCAAATGGCACGCGTTGAATTACCCGATAAATCGGTAGTTCAATTAAATGCAGGATCGAGCATTAGCTTTAAACCTCATGGGTTTTTGGAACATCGCCACATTGAATTACAAGGCGAAGCATTCTTCAAAGTTCAAAAAGGAAATGAATTTGTAGTTGCCAACAACGATAATAAAGTAACCGTACTTGGAACTTCGTTCAATATTTATGCTCGCAACAATCACTTCAACGTGAGATGCTATACAGGGAAAGTGCGAGTTGAATCACCATCAATTTCTCCCGTTATTTTAACCCGAGGTAAAATGGTTAAAACACTCTACAATTCAGCTTTATGTGATACCGCTTTATTCAATGCCGAAGAATCGGTAAAATGGACAATTGGTGAGTTCTATTTTTCTAACGAATCGCTCAATGCAGTTTTTGAGGAAATAGAACGTCAGTTTGATGTTACAATTTCAAAGACAAATCTTGGCGACAGAACATATACCGGATTCTTTAGCAAAAGCAAACTAAAAACAGCTTTAGATAATGTGTGTTTACCAATGGGAATTGATTATAAAGTTATTGATGCAAAACATATTCAAATTACGAAGAATTGATGTTTTAACTAAAATGTTTTATCTTTACAGTAAATTGTAAAAGATTATGACATCGTTAATGTTATATACAAAGATTAATACTTTAACTCCATCAATGATAAAAGAAGTTGATGATTTTGTTGAGTTTCTTAAAAACAAACAAAAGCAGAAGGAAACAGTTAAAGAACGCAAATTTGGTTGTGCAAAAGGCTTATTTGTCATGCATGATGATTTTGATGCTCCATTAGATGATTTTAATGAATACATGTAATGGAATTGTTACTAGATACTCATGCTTTTATTTGGTTTATAAATGGTGATAGTCAATTACCAGAAAAAACAATTGAAAAAATCAAGGATATAAAGGTAAAATGCTTTGTTAGTGTTGCTTCTATTTGGGAAATAGCAATTAAAATGTCATTAGGAAAACTTGAATTGAATGGTGGGTTTGATGATCTTTCAAGGTTAATGAAAAAATACGATATAGAAGTACTTCCAATTTCATTCGAACATATTCAAAAGCTTATAAATTTAGAATTTCATCATAGAGATCCTTTTGACAGAATTATAATATGTCAAAGCCTAGTTGAGCGATTTACAATTGTTTCAAAAGACGAAAATTTTCCTAAATACAAGGTTAAAATAATGTGGAACAAATAAACTTCCACGTTATCTGCGTTTTGGCTTTTTATATATAATGAATGAAAAAAAGGCTTTTAAAATATATCATAGTTCTCGTTTTATACTTTTGTTCTTGTTCATTATTTGGACAAAACATTAATGCTAACTATAAAAATATCCCGCTTTCAAAAGTTTTAACAAGTATTAGCAACGATTACAAAGTAACCTTTGCGTTCGATAATGCTTTACTTGAAAAAATCATAATCAATAAATCGTTTACCAATATACCGCTCGATGAAGTTTTAAAAGAACTGTTGGCAGAAACAAATCTTGTATTCTCCAAAAATGCTGAGGTTTATATGATAATTCCCGATAAGCATAAAATTGTTCAAACACTCTCACCAACACCTGTTGTTGTAGAAAAACCAAAGCCTTTATGTCACATTATGGGAGTTGTGAAAGACCGAAATTCTGGCGAACAATTACCATTTGCAACGGTATTTATAAATGGAACAAACATTGCCACAGCAACTAATAATACCGGCTATTTTAATCTTATAGCAAATGGATGCGATACAATGGAAATTACCATTCGGTACATAGGTTACAAAACTATGAGCTTAAGAGTGCCAGCACAAGAAAAGTCGGAATTGATAACCGTAAATGTAGAAAATGATATTACCGATTTAAAGGAAATTGTAGTTGAGAAAAAGGAAAATGTGATGGAAAATAGTTCATTAAACGAACCCATCAAAATTAAAATGAATACCGCAAAAATGTCGGAAATGCCCAGTTTGTCGGAACAAGATATTACCGCTCCATTACAAATGATGCCAGGCATAGATGGGTCAACCGAAACAGCATCGGGATTTTTGATTCGTAAATCGAAAGCCGATAAAAACCTGATAATGTACGATGGTTTCACTATTTACCAAATCGATCATTTCTTTGGGTCATTTAGCTCACTCAATAGTAAAGCAATAAAAGATATTCAAGTATATAAAAGTGGTTACGACGCTCGCTTTGGTGGACGAACAGGAGGCTTTTTAGAAATTACTGGCAAATCGGGCAATATGTATAAACCAGTTGTTGATGTTGGTATGGATATGTTAAGTGCCGATGCCAGTATTGAATTGCCTCTGGTTAAAGATAAATTGTCGCTCATTATGGTTGGACGTCATTCATTTACCGAATACCTCCAAACACCATTATTTATAACTTTGTTCAATAATGTTCGATACGATATGGAACAATATTATAGAAAATATCCTAAAGCTTTTCAGTCGAATAGCGAAAATCCAGTATATGGTTTTTCCGATTTGCATTCAAAACTAACATATAAAGCCAAAGAAAATCAGGTATTTTCGTTAAGTTATTTTTCGAGTTTAGACAATATGCATTTTGATCAAAATTATCAATTCCCAGCAATTCACGAAACCGAAAAGTGGGGGACAACAGGTATGAGTTTTCGATATACAGGAAATATTACAAGCAAATGGCAACAAGATATTGTTTTGGGAAGTTCTATAACGCAAAATAATTCAATGCAAAACGATACATCACTCCACGAGTATGTTCGTAAACATAAAACGATTACCGATAAAATAATTAGTTACGATACCATTCATAATAAAATAATTGATAATTCTTTTTCATACTACAATACAGTTCAGTTAAATACTCGAAACACTATTCAATTTGGAATTGCACTTAATAAAGTGAAATCGGAATTTGCTTCGGCTTATGGAGTATCTTCTTTATTTGTTAATAGAACCGATTCGTCGAGCGACTACAATAAACAAGCACTTACAACTTGTCCTTATCTGCAATATATATACAACAACAAACGCTTTATGATTGAATCGGGAGTGCGAGCAAATCATTACAGCATAACTCAAAAAAGCTACCCCGAATTGCGGTTTCAAGTCAGTTATAAGATTAACGAAAAGGTATTGTTAAAAGCTTCGGCAGGCAATTATCATCAGTTTGTAAATAAAATTCAATTGGTGAAAAATCAAGAATATCAAAATGCATGGGTCATTTCTGATGGTAAATTATTCCCCGTTGTATCGTCACGCAACGTAATGCTCGGATTGAATTATAAAATAAATGCCTCAAGCAATTTGGATATAGAAATGTATCATCGTGAAACTGATAATATGACACATGTTTTTACCTTTTATAAACGAGACGATAATAATAAAATAAGTCAAACTCGTAAGTATTATTATGGTAATAATTATGCTAATGGTATTGATGTAATGTTGCGAAAAAGCATAGGTAATTATCAACTGTGGGTAGCTTATACATTAAGCAAAAGTTCCATGTACGACGAAAAACTCAATAACGGCAAACGCTATGCTGCCACCGATGATCAGCTACATGAATTAAAGCTGTTTAATGGTTATAAATATAAAAATTGGAAGATTTCCCTTTCGGCAATTTATGGCTCTGGCAAAGTATGGTACAATGCCATTTATGCGAATACTGGTAAAGATGCTAAAGTTATCGATTTTAAAATGAACCGTTTGCCTGCATATTATCGTTTAGATGCTGGATTAAGCTACAATCATCGATTCCATAAGGCCGATTTTAGTGCAGGTGTAAATATATTTAATGTGCTAAATGTCAAGAATAAAAAAGCTGTAAGTCAAAAGCTAAGCAATAATATTCTTGAAAATATTGAAGATAACAAAAGCATTATCGAAACTACCGATGTTTATGGTTTAGGCTTTGCTCCGAATCTATTTATTGATATAAAATTTTAGTTGCTACTTGTTAATCTTTTCCAATAATTCTTTAGTGTGTAATAATAAATCAAATCCACCAAAGTTGCCATGTCCGGGAATTACTATTTTGGCATTTGGAAATTTTTGAATAAGCTTTTCAATTGTTTGAGGATATGCAGTTAAATCTCCATCAGCTGTATTTCCAAGATTTTGCGATTCTAAACTTTTAACCATGCATCCAGCAAATAATATGCTTTCCGATGGAATCCAAACCACAATATTGTCAATAGAATGTGCAGCACCCAAATAATAACACATTATAGTTTTGTTATCGATATGCAATTGCACTGAATCGTTAAATCCGTGCATAGGAATAGGAAGATTCCCTTTTTTTGCAATTTCTATCGTTTTGTTATTAGCATACGATACTATATTTTTCGATTGTAAATATCTCAAACCACCCATGCAGTCGGCGTGCCAATGATTAGGCACAAAACCTATAATCTTTATTTTAAGAGAATCATCTATCCAAGTTCGTAAGGTCTTTGTTAAGGAATCATTAGCTGGTGTATCGAATAAAAATGCTTTCCCGTTTTCGGTATAAAGCAACCCATTTGAAGGAAAACGACCAAAACTTGGTAGTTCGGAATAAGAAACATGTACAAAAGCATGTTCTGAAATCTGTATTAATTCGATGTCTTTCGAAATCAAAAAATGCTTTAGTGTTTGTGAAAAGGTAGTATTCATTAGTAAAAATGAAATACAGAGGAAGAGTATTCTATTGCTCATTTGAATCCTATAAAAATGTGTTTTAAAATAGATTCAAATATAACGAAATAGGTTTTTGTTTAAATTAACAAAATCAAATTGTTTTTGTTAATAGAAGCATTATTAATTGATTTATATTGAAATGTAAATAGTCTATTTCTTAGACTTTAAGATTCTATAATGCTGATTCGACCTTGTGCCGTTAGGCACATAAGCTTGGTAGATTAAACCAAGTCAAAGATCTTCCGTCCCGTACGGGACGGAACAAAACGGTTGATTTTTTCCCTACCGAGCTTCTGTCCCTAACGGGACTTTCTCTTCTAAAAGTAATTTATATTCTGTATTTCAAACTTTTGAATCGTTTAAATAATTAGTGTATAAAGTTGAGGTTCCATATGGGACGGATGGTTATATATTAGTTGTGATTTACCGAACTTATGTGCCTAACGGCACTAGTTAAATTTGATGTTTTTAGGATATTATTAAAACAAAAGAATGAATATCTTTGTAAAATAAATTAACCGAGATTCTATTTTTTTAAACAATGGCTAACACTTACACCCAAATCCATATACATGCTGTTTTTGCAGTTCAAAATCGCACGTCTATTTTATCAAACACTTTAAAAGAAAGACTTTTTCAATATATTTCAGGAATAATTCATAATCATGGACATAAATTGATAGCAATAAATGGAATGTCAGATCATGTTCATATGCTTTTTGGAATGCGTCCAACTCAATCTTTATCGGAATTAATGCAAGATATTAAAGCAGATTCATCTCGTTGGATTAATGAAAATAAAATGGTATTAGGTAAATTTTCATGGCAAGAAGGATATGGTGCATTTTCTTATAGTAAATCTCAGATTTCAACAGTTGCAAAATATATAGAAAATCAAGAAAATCATCACAGCAAGATAACGTTTATTGAAGAATATACTAAAATTTTAAATGATTTAGAATTAGAATTTAATTCAAAATATATATTTAAGCTGATATCAGACTAATTTTAATGTCCCGTATGGGACAAAATGTTGGTAGAAAGTAATATAGAGAAAAGTTTCCGTCCCGATAGGTATGGAAGAATTATTGTAGATTTTTTTCGTTTACATCGATAATTGTTTTAGTAATAATACAACTATTCGATTTAATACATTAACATTGTTTTGTATTAAATCGACTATTTCCAACCAGTAATACTTCTTAAATATTCTGTTAATTCTGCCGCATTTTTGCGTGCTTGTGCTCTCGATGGATGCCAATCGGCTCCAAAACGAAGTTCACCTTGAGCCGACATTTCAAACATCGAAATATTTTTATCTCCTGCCAATTCATGTTTTTTTACTACACCTTGTAATATCTCTTTATACTCGCGAGCATTATACATTGGGCCCATTAATAATACCAATTTTGAGTTAGGGTAGTAGCTTCGTAATGAATCAACAAACTTATTGTATTGAGTCGTAAATATTGTAGCATCTCCTTTTTGTTCACTAAAATCGTTAGTTCCTAGGTTAAGGCAAACAACTTGTGGTTGAAAGAGCGACATATCCCATTTGGGTGAAATATTATCATGAAGTATTTGTGTGTAAATATTAAACATATTATCAGTACTTCCTGTTTTAGGTGCACCATAGTTGCGGTAAATTCCAATACCTGAACGAGCAACAATATTGAAATCGGCTTTCAGTTTTCGAGCTGTAATGGCTGCATAAGCATCGTAAAAGTTTTCGGTTGCTGGGTCAAAATGCAAAGAACTATCGAGTACTTCTATGCCATATCCGCAGGTAATTGAGTTTCCAATAAAATGTATTTTGCGTGTTTCGGGAACTATTCCTTTTAGTAGCTTTTTATTCTCATCAAGTTCAAAACCTTTAAAAATGCATTTACCTTGACTACATTCAGTAATTTTTAATAACTCAAGTTCATGAATGGTATCTTTTAAGTTTTGAGCTAAAACAACTTCCGATGTTCTTTGGTCAACAAGAATTTTTGGTTGTAAAATGCTATCTATAATAACATAAAAATAATTGATGTTTTGTGGACTCGCAAGCTTTGCTTTAATTGATTTTCCAGTAAATTTTGTTCTGATTCTAACACCCGAATATCCAAAACAGGGAGCTTTTTTATTACTAAAATCAATTCGTCCAGAATAGACTATTGCAGGATTATCGGCATCAATAATTGTTTGCGATATACTACAATTACAAAGGAATAACAACATGAATGTTGTGAAAATACTAAGTTTTAAAAATTTTATCATAGCTAATGTTTTTTACAAATATATAATAAAAAAGCCTTTCGGTGAATCAATCCGAAAGGCTCAAATAAATAGTAAGTAAAATAAAACTTATCTTAGTAGTAACAAGTTTCCAAAATTTGAGAATTTACCTGGTTTGGATTCATAGCCTTTCCACGTTTTTCCATCAATGAATTCAGCTTCAATTTTCCAGATATAGGTATCCATTTTTAATGTAATTCCTTTCGAGTTTCCATCCCATCCTTCAGCAGGGCTTCCATCTACTAATTTGTCGGTATACCAAACTAAATTACCCCATGTATCAAAAATCGATAACTTATACGATTTAAGATTATATCCTACAGGTTTGAAAATTCGTAATCCATTTGAATTACTTTCTGGTACAAAAGAGTTTGGTATATATAGTCCGTTACTATAGTTTACAAATACATCTTTAATATAATCATTTTGACAACCAAAATCATTTGTTACATGAAGTTGTACTTTCCAGAAACCATAATCGTATCGTTGAATTATTGGATTATTCATTGTTCCAGCTGAATCGGGATATAGTTCAAATTCATCATTTAAATGTCCAAAGTTCCAATAGTAATGATTTTTAACCGGTTCTGCTATAGTTCCATTCATAATTGGTTTTTGTTCACTTTTATTGTAATAATAAATTGTTCCTTCTACAGTTTCAGCTTCGTCTAAGAATAATGCAGTAGGTGGGGCAGCGACTCTTACAGTCATTGAATCGTAACCTATACAGCCTTCTTTTCCTGTTTCCGAAACATATATTGTTTCAACTCCAGAAGATATCCAATCAACACCTCGTCGATATTGTTGAAGAGCATCTATACTATAATTAATTACATTACCTGTTACGATCCACTCATATTTGCTCGAAGAATTTTGAGTTTTAGAAGAAATATTGTAAACCTCATGATAGCTATTTTCACAAACGCTATCTCTACCAACAATTTTAGGGGTTGGTGTATTATATGATTTAATAGCATTTGTAACGGTATCGCTATAACACAAACCAAATTGTTGATATGCTTTAATACTATAAGTTCCTTCTTTTTTGATTTTAGCAATTACATCTTCTGGTGTTGTTGCATTATTTGTTGAATCGAGCCAAAAGTCTGTTAAAGGATTTGTAATTGTAAGCTTTAATCCGTTTGAACTTCCTATACAATATGGATTTGGTGTTTGAACAATAATTGGACTTGGTACTGGTTTTTGAACCATGTATATTGCTTTTGCAGCAGCTCCATAACATGAATTTTCCATGACTGTAGCTGTAAACATATTGAAATCACCAGTTTTTAATGTCGATTTCTTAGGTCTGAATGTTGTTCCTTGTGCTATATTTTGACTTAAACTGTTTTGCCAAATAACGGTTCCCTTGCCGCTATAACCAGATATAAATGTTTTTGCAGAATCGTTTGCACAAGCAGTTATTGGTGCTATAGTAAGCGTTGCTGGAATTGGTTTATCGGTTAAACTAGGTGATAAAGCATAATAACTGTAACATGATGTAATATTGTCGGGTGCCATACTTCGAGCTGTAGCATAATAGATATAAGTATCGGCAGCTGTCCATTTATGTACTAATGAAATCGATTGTTGAATAAATGTTTTTGATTCATCGTACCATTTCACATCTTTTCCTGTAGCATAAAGAGTAATTTGTTGACCGCTACAAATACTATCGTTATCGTCTTTCTTTATAGTTATTGTAGGCATTGGTGCGTTAAATGAATTTACTTTAATTGGTAACGACTTACTACTAGTACAACCATCCATTACTGCAACGACATAATATGTGATTTCTGATGCTGCTGGTTGGTAGCTTAATCCCGTATTAATAACATTTGTTAATGTATTTTCTGAATACCATTTTGCTGTAGCTCCACTATTACTTAACGAAACCGAAAGCATAGGGATAGTCGTAATTGTTGAACATTTCCAAGCATCTTTACCTTGAGGAAGATTTGGTAATGGTTTAACGGTGTACGTTGCAATTGAAGTGTCACTTATACATGCTCCATCATTATTTACCGCATAGTATAAATGTGTTCCATCTGTAGTATTTAATTTTGTAAATGGAATATTCATCGTTTTAACTACTTCTGTTTTTAACGTAGCATCGCTATACCATGTAACTGTTCCCGATGCTGTTGCATTAAGGTCTGTTAATGGTTCACCTGAGCAAATAGAATAATTTGCCGATACGGTTGGTTTAGCTGGTGTTGGATTGATTATTACATTAGTATAAACCGTATCGCTATTACAAGCATTTTTAATTTGAATGGTTTTAAATATATAAGGAGTAATTTGTCCTTTTGTAATACCCGCTGTTGCAAGTGTTAATGGATTTGATGTAAATGTTTGTTTATCGATAGTCCATTTAAATGTTCCACCGTTTCCAGTTGCAGTTACTTGTCCCGATATTGTTTTTTCGCATTGAGGTGCTGGAGCTGTAACTGTAGGAATATCAACAAAATTAACAGTATAGGTTATTTGAACTAAATTACTTTTACAACCTTCGCTAGTTAATGAATCGGCAGCATATAGGAAGTTTGGTCCTTTTGAATTTGCTATGTTCGATGCTGTTGGCGTGAAACTATCGCCACTGCCAATATATTTTTTATTTGCATCGTACCAATGTGTTTCATCACCTTTATTATGTTTGCTTACATTAATTGCAGTAAATGCTAAACCATAACAAGAGCTTGGAGTTATCGAGCTAAGTGTTGGTTCTTTTGCAGAACAATCATTTACTGTAATTGTAGTTTTAGCAACATCACTTTCACATTTGCCAGAAGTTTGACTAACATAGAATATGAATAATCCAGCTTTGTTCAAACTATCAGCATAAGGTTTTGCTTTCAAGTTTGTGTTTGTTAATTGTTGAGCTGTGATAATTAAATCCGATTTATCACCTTTATTTCCATACCATTTTAATAATGTTCCTGTAGCAGTTATTACTTTAGGATAGTTGAATGTATAGAAACTTTGGTCTGCAACAACAGGTGGTTGAATATCCTGAACATTAATTGTTACACTATCTTTATTACTGCAAGAAGTTGTTTTGTCGGTAAATGAATAGTATAGTTTGTTTGGACCAATTGCTGCTGTTTTAGGATTAAATGTATACCCTGTAACAGTTGAATTTACACCTGTTCCAGTAAATACTAATCCTGAAGGTTTACCTGTCAATGAAATCAATCCACCGTTACTACAAGCTGTAAGGTCGGAACTTGCAATGGTATTTAGTAACGTTGGTAATGCATTAACCGTTATTGTAATTTGGTCGCTCGATTTACATGAATTCGAATTAGTATAATTATATACAACCTTATACGATCCTGCATTAATAGGGTCGAATGTTCCTGAATTTGCTGAACCATTTACAGTAAATGTTCCACCAGTAACATCTGCACCAAGCGTAATTGCAGTTCCTTTCTCGCAAAGATTTGTTTTATTTCCAGGAACTTGAATTTTAACTTTGGTTGAATCATACGTTGTGATACTTGATGTTACAGTATCGCTACAACCTTGAGCATCGGTAAATTTATAACTATAGGTTGTTGCTATATTTAATGCAAGGTTTTTAGGATTAACCGATTTTCCATCGATATTTAATGGTCCACCAAAATACGTTCCACCAATAGGAGTTGCACTAAAGTTTATAATTGAACCATTTGAACAAGCTGTTGCAGGTGTCGTAAACGATAGAACTGGAGTTGCTTTTACTCGAATGGTATCTTTTAAACTATTACTACAGTTGGTGCTTGCATCAGTATAACGAACTTCTACTTGGTTTATTCCAACTTTGCTCATTGGGTTGAAATTTGGAATTTGTGTTGAACCTAACCAGAATGTTGCAGTATTTGGAACAGTCTTTTTCGATAAATCTTGAATAGCGTTGTTTTCGCACATTACTGTGTCGGGAGCAAATTGTATTGTTGGAAGTGCTTTTACTTCATACACCACTGGTTGCGATGCAGCTCCATAACAGGTATTTGCTGGATCGTAAATTTTAACATAGAAGATATATTTACCTGATGTCAATCCCGATTTCATAGCAATAGATGCTCCAACGGTATCGGTAAATTTGTCTTTTGAATCGAACCAATGGTATTCCATTCCTGCTTGAGTAAGTCCTGAAGCTGTTAATGAACCAGCAACATCGCCTAAACAAATACTTGTAGATGTTCCTGTTGGCGTTTTTGCTGTACAATTAGTAACGGTTAGTTTTACAGGAACCGAATCGCTTTCACATCCATTAAGCGTTTGCGTTACAAAGTATGGATATACATTTGCTGTTGTATTTGCGGGATCGGAATAGCTACCATTCCAGTTTGCATCTATTACACTATATGTTGCAGAATAAAGTTTAAGATTTGTACCAACTGCAGTTATAGCTGGAACAGTCGTTACGGGCATTATAGTACTTGCATCGGTTACTGTTGGAACAGGTGTTTTAAGAACAGTAATATGTTTATAATAATCTGAAAGACATCCAACGTTATTCATTTCATAAATAACATCAACAGTCGTTGAGAAATTTGTTACTTTTTTAGGATTAAATATTGAACCACTTACACTATTTGATAATGAATAAAATGTTCCAGGCATACTTGCAGTTATTTTACTTGCCATGTCAATAGCTGGGGCATTATAACAAAATGTGTCGGGGAAATTAAATGTAATGGTTGGCAAAATATATACAGTCACAGGGAAAGAATATGCTGCTGAACAACTATTTTGAGTTACTGTATAAGTTAAAAGTATTGGTAATTCTTTCGTAGTTACTTTGTTTGGAATAAATTCATTTGAGCTATTTACACCTTCTCCACTTAGAGTTCCACCTGCTGGATACAATGAAGTAAAGCTGTATGGTAATGTAGTCATATCACAATAAGTAGTATAATATGTCCCAATTCCAACATTCGGAGTTTGACTAATGGTAATTGTAGTATCTGAAAAATCGCTACAACTACCCATTGCATAGGTGTAACGTAAAGCATGAGTTTTTACAGTATTTACTTTTGGATCTAGAGTATTTGTAGTAGGATTTCCATCGATAGTAAATGAACCATTAGCATCATAAGGAGTAACATATTTACTTAAATCGATACTGTTACCATTGCTACAAAGTGCGGGTAGGGTAGTTAACCATGCCGGTTTCGTTTTGTTTTTTACAATAATGTCAATGTTTGCTGTGTCTTTACATGCATTACCATCTGTTACAACATATTCTAATGGATATGTTCCAATAACGGCTCCAGCTTTAAAGGTTGGATCTTCAACATTATCTGCTGTTAGTTTTGTGTTCGATAACGACCAACCAAAGCTATATGGTGCTGCGGTTTTTGTATGACTTGCATCAATTATTTGATCGATTCCAAAACAAACACCCATACTTGGTGTTCCTACAATACTTGCTACTGGCGATTGTAATATTGTTACTGAACTAGTATTTGTACTTGTACAACCAGCTGCATTGATAAATGTAATTTTTATGGTTTTAGCACCAGCTCCTCCAGCTTGAGATGGATAATATTGATTGCCTGTTACGCCACCTGTAATACTACTAAATGTAACTGTTTCCCCAGTTTTTATTGTTGGTGTATAGTTTAATGATATTGCTTTTCCATTATCGCATAAATTTGCTGGAACACCAGTTATTGTGGCAATGGTTGTGTCGTTTATTACAACTGTTGTCGATTTTGTAGCATCACCTAATGCAACGCAATTATCTTTATTGGTAATTTGTTTTACTGTGTAAATTCCTTTTGCTGGATTTTTAATTAAGAATGGTAATGCTCCCACAGCTATTGGTAGAGTAGAGTCTTTTGTACCATCATTATAAACCAAAGTCCAAGGACCATCGGCACTTGTAATATTAATAGCTACATCGGCAGCCGTTTTTCCTTGACAATATGTTGCTCCACCTGTAATGGTATATGTCGCTGAACCATTTTTTGCAACATTTACTTTTGCAGGATATGAAGCTGCTTCGCATCCATTGGCATCTACAACTTGTGTTAGTTCAAAATCACCATCACCAGCAATTGGTAAATTTGTTGACCCTGTAACTCCCGAAATTGGATATGGATTTATTCCATTTGTGGTATAGGTTACTTTATAGTTTGCTTTACCTCCTGTTATGGTAGCTGTTACTGTAGGTAATGTTGTACAATAACTTCCACCTCCAGTTAATGTAGCTGTTGGCAATTCAAGTGTTGTAATTGTTGCACTTGCTGTATTACTACATCCAAAGGTATTGGTACCCGTTACGTAATAAGTTGTTGTTGCTATAGGTGTAGCTGTAACACTTGCATTTGTACCTAAACCATCGCTCCAATTATAATTTAATGCACCACTTGCAGTAATTGCTGTTGGATTTCCCAAGCAAACAGATGGTTTTGTTGTTGCAGTAATAATTGTTGGTAAAGGATTTACTGTTATAGCAATTATTGCTGTCGAAATACAATTATTTGCATCAGTACCTGTTACAGTATAATTTGATGTGCTTAATGGAGTCAATATTTCAGTAGCACTTGTTCCGCCACTGCTCCAATTATATGTTCCACTTCCACTTGCTGTTAAGGTTACTTTTTCATTGATACAGATTGGGTTTTTGTCAGCAGTAATAGTAGTTGTTGTTAATGAGTAAACCGTTACTGTTGTTGATGCTGTGCTTGTACATCCACTTGTAGTTCCTGTAACAGAATAATTTTGTGTAGCTGTAGGATTAACAATAATACTTGTTGTAGCAGCATTAGTACTCCACCAATAATTTGTTGCTCCAACTGCTGTAATTGTTTGTGATTTTCCATTACATATTGCAGAACTTGCAGGGCTAATTGTTACCGTTGGCAATGCTACAACATTTACTGTAACCGATGCTGTATTAGTACAACCAAACGAGGCAATATTTGTTGTTATATATTTTGTTGTAACTGTTGGTTTAACAGTTTGAGTTGTACCTAATCCTAAAGCATTATCCCATGTATAGCTAGTACCACCTGAAGCTGTAAGAGTAGCAGTACTTCCTACACAAATAGTTGCTGATGATGTTGTTGCTATAATAGTAGGTAATGGATTCATTGTTACTGTAACCTTTGTCTTAGGCCCTTCACAAACATTGGTTTGAGACACATAATAGTCGGTAGTCACAGTTGTCGTTGGAGTATACGATGCTGTAGTTGCAATTTGATTTGTTTGCGTTGCATCGTACCATTTAATATTTGTTCCTGTTGCGGTAAATGCAGTTAATGCAGATGTTGCACAAACGGTTTGACTTGTTTTGTCAACTGATGGAGCAGTTACCGTACAGCCATTAATTGTTATTGAATCTTTTACAAAATCGCTTTCGCAACCATTTACGGTATTGGTTACATAAAAGACAAATACGCCATTTCCATTAGTTGACATTGTTGGTGTAAATGATGCTCCAGTGAAAAGCGATGTTGTTTTTGTTGCATCGTACCATTTTAAAAGTGTTCCACTTGCTGTAAGAGTAGGAACTGCCGAGCCAATTGTAATAGTTGGATTTGTTGCAACAGTTGGTAATACTGGCGAACTTAACAATACAGTTACACCTGCTGTACCAACGCATCCATTTACATCGGTACCTGTTACATAATATGTGGTATTTACTGTAGGTGTTGTCGTTGCTGTTATTGCATTTCCAAGACTATGACTCCAAGTGTACGATGAACCACCAGATCCCGTAAGTGTTGTTGTACTTCCCGAACATACCAGTGTTGGGGATGCCGAAACTTTTATTGTTGGTAATGCATTAACTGTTATAAGTAATGAACCAACTCCAGTACAAACGCCAGTAGAACCTGTTACTGTATAGGTAGTTGATGTTGTGGGTGAAACCGAATTGCTTGAACCAGCTGGAAGCGAATTACTCCATGCATAGGTTGTTGCTCCCGAAGCAGTAAGTGTTGCACTTGTACCTTTACAGATACTCGAATCGTTTGCTGCTATGGCAACATTTAACGATGGGCTAACAGTAACCGTTACTGTAGCTGTGTTTGAACAAGTATTTGCGTCAGTTCCAGTTACACTATAGGTTGTTGTTGTTGTTGGACTAACCGATTTTGGCGATCCTGTTCCTACAGGACTATTCCAAACATAGCTTGTTCCACCAATGCCTGTAAGTGAACTCGATGAGCCTGCACATATAGTTGCTGGAGTTGCTGTTGCTGATATACTTGGTAATGCATTTACTTTTACTACAACACTAGCCGTATTCGAACAAAGATTTGCATCAGTTCCCGTAACACTATATGTTGTAGTGATCGTTGGAGATACTGCTTTACTTGTAGCTGTTCCAATACTATTATCCCAAACATAACTTGTTCCACCCGTTGCAGAAATGGTTGCTGTTGCTCCAGTACAAATGACTGTTGGAGTTGACAATGCAACAATAGTTGGTAACGGATTGATGGTAACAGTTGCTGTAGCTGATGTTTTGTTACATGTAGCAGAATCTTTAGTGTCGTATACATTAACAATATAACTTCCACCAATGTTTGCATTGTAAGTTAACAATGTGGTTGAGTTTTGAACTGTTGTAGTTGCTTTCTTAAATGCATAAGTCCAAGTACCAGCAGGTAATGCTGCTGCTGTAAGCGTTACTGTATTTCCCGAGCAAACCGCTCCCGTTGGGTTGGCAGTTAGGGTTACCGAAGTGGGGGCAGAGCAGAGTGGGACGCTAGTAGCACAATTAACAGAAACCTGTCCAGCAATAGTATTAACTGTTTGTCCCATTAAATTTGCATAAGCAATATTTTGAATGAATGTATTGCAGGTATTAACTTTTCCAGTCCATGAATAAGTATATTTTGTTCCAAAAGGTATAGGTGTTGCTTTTGTTGATGGTATTGTCCATGTTACAGCACCCGAAGTTAATGTACCCGAATTTGTAGAACTGGTGTATGAAATTTCGGTTGGTACTGGGTCACTAATTACAAGATTATATCCTGAATCGAAATGGAATGTTATATTTGAAAAAACATGGGCTCCATGAGCTTGAGATCCTGAAATATCTCCATTTTTAAATCCACCATATCCTTTCCCAATAGGTAAACCACTTACAGAATAAATAGGTCCATTTGATGAATCTTTATTTACCCAAACACGCAATAAATCATTATAAAGATCCAGACGCATGGTAAAAGGATTTCCACCATTATATGTAATATTTTGTGCAGCTAAAACAACAGTGTTGTTTACATAACAAGTAAGTTCCATCTGACTTACAGAAAGTGGTTTTATTTGAAGTGCAATTGTTTTTCCAGAACCAACTCTAAATAATACTTGGAATGCTGCATACGTTGCAGGATTACATGTAAATTCAGTGTAACCATTTGTTCCGTAAGCATAGTCATACGATATACCTCCAGCTATATTTGCTTTCGTAGTAAGACTTCCGCTTGCAGCCGTAAAGGCATTTGTCCCAACATCAGTCCAGTCTGTTGCTGAGGTAAGAGGTGGTTTTGATATTGAACCATGAGTTTGAGTATATTCGAGCGTGTAGGTTATATTATCGCCTACAGCATAACTTGCTTTGTTAGCTGTTTTTATTAATGTTGTTGGAGTAACTTTTACTGGCAATTTAGAACATGTTACTGTTATTTTTGCTGTATCATTTATTTGAGATTCTTTATCTCCTTTAATCCAAGCTCCATTAATTATATCTTCATCTGCTGTTGGGCATGCATTTCCCGAAGGGAATTTTGCATTTGCAGTATATATAATCGAACCTTTTTGTTTTACTTGTAATTTAGGAATTGTCCATGTAATTATATCACGACCATCAGCAGCTTTAGTGTTAGTCATAGTTGCACCGTCTGATGAAAGTGGACAAGAATTAACAAATGCATTAAAAGTTAATCCTTTGGGTAAGGTATCTTTAATTATAACATTTGTAATATCTCTACCTGGCATTGGTCCAGTACCCAAAATTCTTCTCCATACATAACCATCAAATTCTTCGACTAGTATATTTTCAACAACATGCGTTGTACTTTCACATGCATTTGGTAACCAAGATGTAACTGGAGTACCAAGATTATTTAAATCTTGCCAAGAAGGAGAAACAGGATAGTATAATCCATCATCTGCATCTTTTGCTGTTGCATTCCACGACCAGTCGTTAGAATAATCAGCAGTTGTCCAGTCGCTAGGATACATGTACCATGCTGCACGTAAAGGTTGTGTACCACCTCTATGAATTCGAAGTCCCATTCCAAAGTAATTTGATAAATGAGCTGTTGTTGTTACTAATAATGGTGCAAATTGTACAATTAATCGTTGGTTCCATTTGCCATTAGCATCAGAACCTTCAACAATATTCTCATGTGAAACGCTGACTTGTGTTTTATCTCCACCTTCATATATTGCATTATATAATCCCCAACCAGTTGGACATCCTGCAGCACCAGCATAACAATTTAGACCTGCATCGTGTATGAAATATGAAATACGATAATTACCATAATTTATATATGGTTCAATAGCATCACTATATAAACGAACTTTCATCCAATGTTGAGAACCTGCTGCTGGATTTGCTAAACCACTATGTGCATATGCAACATTTACTCGTGGTCTACCTCCATCTATCCAGCCTGCTTTCGATGAGTTTTCGAAATTAATTGAGAATGTTACAAGATTATTATTATTAACTTTTTTTGAATCACTTGTTTTTTCAATAACAAGAGCTCTAGCAATAATGTCAACACAGTTTCTTTGCATTGTTGCAGTTACATAATTAGGATATTCGTTAGAAGTCCATCCTTTCCCATTTGAACATGTAATGTCGGCTGTTGTACAGTAACGGCCTGATGCATTATTTGCAACTCTAATTACATATGAAACTTGTCCTTTAGTTGCTGCTAATCCTCCTGTTTTAAATCCAGTAACTTTACCAATATTCCATGTTACTGTATGGGTTGCGGCGTCGTAAACTCCGCCATTTGCTGCACTTACAAAAATGAAATCGTTCGGCACATTTTCTACAATTTTAACATTTTGGGCATCAAGTGAACCATAGTTTCTATAATCTAATAAATAAGTTAATTGGTCACCAGTAAATGCAAAGGTTACACTATCTTTTATTGCACGATATATTTTCATATTGGCAATAGAATTCATAACACTAGGAGCTTGATTATTTCCTGTTACTGTTAACATTCCTAAATGTCGAAACCAACCATGAAAATATCCAGGAGTTGATCCTAAATAATTGTCAAAAGCTGGTACACCAGTAGCACCACTTACACCATCCCATTCAATATCTGCTTGACGATACATTAAACCCATTAATGTGTAATCTTGCGCTGCTACTGCAGCTGGTGAACCAGTTCCTTGTAGCCAATTTAAGTTAAAGGTTGATTGTTCTACTCCGACAGGCGTATAATAATATGATAATGTTGAAGTACCTTTATAGGTTATTTTAGGTCCGCCTCCATATTTTTTACATGCATTTCCCCAAGGTGCTGCTTGAGGATCATTTAAGAATTTTGTAAACTTTTTCGCAACATCCAATTCATACGTATTTGATGAATTTAATAGTGTATGTGTAATAGGATCCCATGTAGTTGTTGGAGTTCCATGCCATACATAGTTTAACATAGTTCGCCAACCCAAACGAAAATCTTCACCATCGGAATAATTTGAAAAAACTGGGGTATTTGTTGTGCTTTCTTGAATTGAAATGCGACCTGCAAATGGAATTGTTGCTGCACTCGAATTTAAAATACCTCCCATTGCCCAATCAGAAGATGCTTCACCTCTTTTGTATTGATTAATCATAAAATCAATATCAGAGTTTGTAATATCTCCATTATTTTTAAATTTTTGCATAATATCTGCAAACTCATGGAAATATGCAGGGGCAAAATAATCAAACCATGTCGGAGTTTCATGGCTATTTAGAGGTGTATATCCAGTAGGAACTAACGAATTTGGAGAATAAGCCCAAGATGTTGCCTCTCCATTCTTATCACAATTTTTACTATAACCGTCAAAACCGATACAACCGGTATACAATGCTTTGCTATATGCATTAGTCGCTATTTGAAATACACCTTTTGCTACGAGTCCTTGAAGCACAGTTATTAAGTCCTTTTTATAACTAATCGGGTTTCCTGCACCATCATTTATTCCCATATTATCGCCCCATTGTTTCCAAGCAACGAAAAGAGCCATCACTACATCATAAGCTCCATCGGGTGCAACACCTTGACCACCACCTTCTGTTAATTCACCAGGACCATATTCCCATGTTGGATTATTTATAACGCCATCTAAATGACGTGGCATTTTTGAGATTCTATAATCATAAGTTCTTAACCACAGACCATCAAAAGTTGTTTTATCGGCCATATAAGCAGCTCCTAAAAGTGCATAACCATCACCTTCAGCACAATCATAAGGGCAACCAAGATTCCCTTTTATGTATTTTACTCCATTTAAAACATCACCTGTATATTTGAATCTATTTGCTGCAATTTGCCATGCATCACGGATATCTTGTTCCATTTCGGCATGAACTACTCCTTCAGGATTTTTTGTTCCAAGATTACCTAAAACAGTATTTGCTGACTCGTAAGCAAGGAATTGAGGAAATGGGAATGCTGGATTTCCTGAGTTAATATAAACTGGTACCTGCCCATAACTTTTTATAGCAATTAAAAAGAATAATGCAATAAAATAGAAAAACCTTTTATGATGAGTAAACATAGATAAATGTTTTATAATGTGTAAAGTATTATCATTCAATAAATAAAAGAGAAAAAACACAATTGCCCTTTGAACTAAAAAGACTACTTAAATGGTCAAATAGTTGCATGTAAAATTATAATAATTTTAATATTAGCAATGCGTAAATAACGACAGTTAGTGTTTCGTTTACCCTTTATCTATAAAAAAGTAAATGTACGACTTGTTAACTTTATGTTTTAGGTGATAAAGTTTTAATAATGGTGATATTTTGTTTCAATTATATAAAATAAAAAAGCGAAGCTTTCATTTGAAAGCTTCGCTTAAAATTAACGATTATAAAAAATATTTTTTAATTTGATGAACTAACTACATTTTTTGTTGATTTACTGCGTTTGATATCGCTTGTACGAACACCGCCTGCTTTTTCGTATTCAATACTATCGTAACCATATTTACTACCAATAATATTTAGCAAACGAGAATTAAAGTCACTTAATTCTTTTTCGTCAATGTCTATTTGACTGGCTACTGCATCGGCATTTGTAAGCAAACCATTGTAGGTTTGAATACCATTATTCACTTTGTTAATTCTTGTAATGTGAGCTTCATAGTTAAGTCCATTACCAAAGTCAAATTCACGTTCGATTTGACTAATTCCTTGATTTCTGTTTTGAGCAATCTCCACTTCCGACGATGCTCCTCTTTTTTTGTAAGCCATAATTGTAAGATTAAATTGATAAAAAGTCTCGTTAATTTTTCAATAACAAGATAGAAACGCAATGCTTTGTTTGTTTATTGTTTTTGAATATTATTTTTTAGCATTTTTATTTTCATTATGTCTCAATTGTCGCTATTACGGTCTTACGGAATGTTGTAGAAGACTTTCCCAATGTTGGATAAGACCAAAACAATGTAGGATAAGAGTTTTTGTACATTGATTAAGAGCAAATGGATGTAGGAAAACTCTTAACCTACATCCAAAAACTCTTAACGGATGTAGGATAAGACCAAAACAATGTAGGTTTAGAGTTTTTCCATGTAGGATAAGAGCAAAACAATGTAGGAAAACTCTTGTTGGATGTGGTGGAAGAGTTTTCCTATGTGGGAAATGGGTCTGTTCGATAAACTGTGTCTCCGTTTTTATTCTGTGCTTCTGTTTACAAACAAATGTATATATTTGTGAAACAAGTTAACAGTTGTTTATTCTTTGGTAATCGAATTAGAACGACTGTATCATAGCTAACACAACTATAAAAAACGTATTCTATTTTGATTACAACATTGGTGAAATTTGGAAAATATATGAAAATGAATAAGAGTTGTCTTTTATTAATAATATTGTTTTTGAATGTATTTATCAGTAGTGTGCATGCACAAAAACATACAATTTCGCCAACAGATTTATTCCAGCAAGAAGAAGACCGATGTCAAAAAAACGCCGAATTTGTATTTGAGGGAAGAGTAATTGCAAGTCGTATTTATAAATATGACAGTACTAAAATTCTTTGTTCAAATATAATACGAATAACAAAGGTTTTTAGAGGAAATTTACAATTAGGAACTGTTGAATTAATAAAAAACGTAGGTTCTTACATTATTATTCTCGACGGAGAACCCATATATAATTATACTGAACTGAGTGATACATGTGTTAAAATATTTTTCTGTGAGTTTTCAAATCTTTATCCTCATGATGCTTATAATACAGTATATAAAATAAACAATTCTATAATAGTTGCTCACTGTCTCAATCTTGAAGAAGAACAACCAACTTATGAGATTCATGATTCAAAATGTAATGATGGCGATTTTGGGTTAATTAAAGGCTTTGATTCTACGTTTATTTCGAGAGCATCGCTTTATAATTATTTGCGAAACGACTATCACATCACTATACCAGTATCTGCCGAAGAACTGAGTGATACTATTCCCAGTCAAGCATATCAAAGCTTTCTTAGCTGGTATAGACGCGATGTTTTACATATACCCGAACCTAGTGATTCGGAAAAAGTTGTTATAGAACAAAGAAAATATAGCATGTATCGAGATTCTATTGATTCTGTTGAGAGTTATAAACGAATAATCGAACGAAAAACGTTTATTGATAATCACTATAAAGAACTCAATTCGCCACTTTATTTCGAATATTACTGGGATGGTTCATTAAGATGTTATATGGGTACCGTTGTTAATCCCCGACGTAGAAGACAAACTCGATAAATTCTTGATTCAATTTAAACGATATATATAAATGAAAATGAAAAGGATTTTATTACTATTAGTGGTTTTGCATTTATTAACCAGTAGTGTTCATGCACAGAATAGACATACAATTTCACCAACAGATTGGGAGCATCATGACATGTATTTAGCCGATGAATGTCAAAAAAATGCTGAATTTGTATTTGAGGGAAGAGCAATTGCAATTCGAATGTATAAATATGACAGTACTACAACTCTTTGGTCTGGAATAATACGAATAACAAAAATATATAAAGGAAATTTACATTTAGGTACAATTGAATTAATCGATAAATTAAGTTCTGAGATTTTTATTCCAGAAGGAGAACCAATTGAACAATATTGGGAACCTAGTGATACATGCAGTCAATTGTTTTTTTGTGAAGTATCAAATCTCTATCCTCATGATGTTAATAGTACTGGATATAAAATAAACAATTCTATGATAGTAGATCACTGTTTTAAATCTTTTGAGGCATCATCAGCTTATCAAATACATGATTCAAAATGTAATGATGGTCGTTTTGGATTAATTAGAGGCTTTGATTCTACTTTTGTTTCAAGAGCATCATTTTATAATTATTTACGAAACGACTATCACATAACTATACCAGTATCTGCCGAAGAACTGAGTGATACTATTCCTGGTGAAGCATATCAAAGCTATTTAAGTTGGTATAGACGCGATGTTTTACATATACCCGAACCAAGCGATTCGGAAAAAGCTGTAATTAGAAAACAGTTATTTGCGTTGTATTCCGATTCAATAGATTCGGCAGGTGAGTCTCATTTTTTTATTATTAAGAAAATGAATACTGATAATTATTTTAAAGACTTGGGGTCTCCTCTTTATTATGAGTACTACTGGGATGGTTCGATAAGATGTTTTATAGGTAGAGTTGTTGATCCCAGACGTAGAAGACAAACTCGATAAATTCTTGATTTTAAGAATTGCAATTAGCGATTTTTTGATTCTGAGTTTATCATACGTAACATATCTTTTATATCTCCTCAATTTATACTACTTTTCCGTTTTAAATTATGTTAAAATGAATCCTGAAATACTTTTAGAACTGGTAACAATGCGAATGCCTTTTGGTAAATATAAAGACTATGTTCTGTGCAATTTACCGGTTTCGTATTTGGAATGGTTCGAACAAAAAGGATTTCCTGCTGGTAAGCTTGGCATTCTTCTACAAACAATGTTGGAAATAAAAATGAATGGACTTGAATATTTGCTTGAACCTTTGAAGAAGAGAAAATAATTATGAATTGTTAATTATGAATTATCCGTTCGAGCAGAGTGTCCTGCTATCGCGGACTTGTAGTCCGTGATACAATTAATCTAATATCGAACGGACTGCAAGTCCGCTCGAGCAGAGTGTCTAAACATCTTTTGTGACAAAATATAAAAATGAAAGCTGCATCAGTAAGTGAAATAAAGAAAGAATTACAAACCGTTCATCCCGATAGGTTATTGGAATTGTGTATTCAAATGGTAAAGTACAAAAAGGAGAATAAAGAACTTCTTAGCTATGTGCTTTTCGATTCCGATAATGAACTACAATACATCAAAGATGCAAAGCTTGAAATGGACGAAATGTTCGATGAAATGAATACCAATACCGTTTTCTTTGCTAAGAAAACTTTAAGAAAAATACTACGAAACATTACGAAATATAGCAAATACTCAGCATCGAAACGACTTGAAATTGAGCTGTTAATTCATTTTTGTAAAAAGATGAAAAAGTCGAAATTGCCAATTCGCTCAAGTCAGTTATTGACCAATATGTACCAAAAGCAATTTGATAAATGCAATAAAATTCTTGGTCTATTGCACGAAGATTTACAATTCGAATATCGAGAAGCGATTGAACAATTGTGAATTGTAAATTATTAATGGTGAATTATTTCAGCTCTAGTATAACCAGCTATCGCGGACTTGTAGTCCGTGATACAATTAATCTAATATCGAACGAACTGCAAGTCCGCGATAGCTGTACATAATTCACAATTATTAACTTTCCTCTACAGTATCTAAATACAAATTCTCAACCTTTTTTCTAGCCCATTCTGTTTTTCGTAGAAATGTAAGACTTGATTTAATGCTTGGATTACTTTTAAAACAATTGATGTTTATTCGTATAGCTAATTGTTCCCATCCA
>Ga0302296_1000753_pt1 | contig 25363 bp, 12 predicted proteins | sample III_Fen_N3_1_FD_194546 | JGI IMG/M metagenome (GOLD analysis project Ga0302296, IMG submission 194546) | Peat permafrost microbial communities from Stordalen Mire near Abisko, Sweden - III_Fen_N3_1 | ecosystem: Environmental > Terrestrial > Soil > Wetlands > Permafrost | place: Sweden: Abisko...
GTAGTTAGAAGTGGATGTTTTTTAGTTGATAAAATTATAAGCCCTTTAAATTGTAATCTTTGGGATAAAATCGATATTGATTTTGCTGTTTGATTCTCGAAGAGGTAGAGTTATTCAGTAGACCCTACTTAATTTCATATATTTGAAAAAGGGCATTTAAAATTATATACAATCAATTACTTTCAAAAAAGCCAGTGTTTAAAAGAGTTTAGCGCTGTATATTTTATTTGAAAAATGGCAAAAATGGTTCATTTTTTATTTAAAGGTTAGTTTTACACTTATTAATGCAACTATTACATACAAATAACAGTCTAATATTGTAGGATATACACTATTAGACAAAACTAAGAATACCAGTCAAATAATAGACTATTTATTGCGATTTAAACGAATTTAAATATAGGGATTATGGAACGATTAGTATTATCAAAGAATAAAGTATGGCTGACTTTAACTTTGACCATTTGTTCTCTTAGTTTGTTTTCACAAACAGGAACGACTTTTTGGGCAACTGCACCCTATTCTACTCCAAGTCATGATGGAAATCATACTATTCATGTTGTTGTTTCATCTTTAGCATCACCAGCAACGGTAACATTATCTATTCCAGCAAACCCTTCTTTTACTCCAATTACAATTTCATTAGCAGCCAATTCCACAGATTATTTCGATTTTAATGCTTTAATGCTTACTCAAGTAGAAATGAGCGAATGGGATCAAACAACAAACAAAGGAATTCTTATTCAAAGTACAGATAAAATCACATCTTATCTCGAAGTTTTCAGTACTTACAACACAGATATTTTCGCATTAAAAGGAAGAAATGCCTTAGGTACTGATTTTTATACTCCCTTTGAAACAGGATGGGGTAATCACGATTTTGCTTGTGTAGCAACAAATACAAGTTGTGTACAAGCATATAGTCATGCTGAAATTGTTGCTACAGAAAACAACACAACAGTTATAATCACACCATCTGTTGATGTCTATAAATCGCCCACAGGAGTACATCCTGCAGGAGTTCCCTATCCAGTGACATTAAATAAAGGTCAAACATTTACTGTTCGTGCTAATGATATTACAACAACAGCACAACTAGCAGGCACTCATATAACTTCGGATAAACCAATTGCAGTTACAATAGATGACGACTCAATGCAAATTGGAGGTGCTTACGATATTGTAGGCGACCAATTAACTCCTGTAAGTGTTGAAGGAAGCCAATATATTGCAATGAAAGGTTATTTGACCGATGAATATGTTTATGGAGTTGCTTCTCAAAACACAACAAAGATTTCGGTAAATGGCGTAATGAGAGCAAAAACGTACAACAAAGGCGATACAATAATTGTAAAATTAGTAGGAAATACAACGGTAATACAATCGGATAATAAGCAACCATTTAATATGTTTCATGTTTCGGGAAATGCAAATGAAGCAGGAGGAGCACTTTTACCACCAACGGATCAATGTACAGGTTCGATGCAAGTTGGATTTAATTTTGGACATGCAGATCTTGGCAACTTCTTGTATTTAAACCTAATGGTTAGAACTGGTGCAGAAACAAATTTCCTTGTAGATGGAGTTGCTGTTGCTTGGTTAACTCCAGCATCATTTACCGTTGTTCCAGGAACATCGTGGTCGGTAGCTCGTTTTACATTGACAAATACGGAACTCGCAAAAGGGAATCACCTCATTTCAAATACTAAAGATTTATTCCACATGGGATATATTAACTATACCGGTCCGGGTGCTATGTATGGTTATTTTTCAGATTTTGAGAACATGGTAGTTTCGGTTGTTGCAATTAAGTCAAATACCGATACCGTTGTTGCATGTACAGGTGAACCACTTCAACTTCGTGTTGATGGTGGTGTAAATTATCTTTGGAGTGGTAAAAATGTAGCAACAAATGCAGATGCTTCGGGTTATTTAAGTAGTAAAACAATATACAATCCAATGGTTTTGGGAACAATTCCAACGGGCGATTATTTATATACAGTAAGTGTAACAAGTGCTTGTAACGGACCAGCAGTAACAAAAACGGTGAAGATTAAAGTTGTTCAATCGCCTTCGCCACAAACAAAAACGGTAAACATTTGTGAATCGAGTGTTGGAAGTAGTTGTGTTTCTAACATAAATCTTACAAGCTATAAGACTTTAATGACCAATAGCTGGCCAACAGGAGCAGTTACCGAATGGCAAAAAGATTCATATAATCAAATGGTTACGCTCGATAATTACGATGGTATTCGAGTTGTAAATTATGGAACTCAAAATGCCAGAACGTTTAATATGGCCTTTCCCAATCCAATACCTACAAGTTCGGTAAATCCTTCCGCAACAGTCCTTAAATTCGAAGTTGGAGGTGGTTCATCTGGAACATTAACACTAAATAGTCAGGCAAATTATCCATTCGATTTAAATAATGGAGCAATCTTCCAATTGAAAGTAATGAATACTGTTTATAGTAGTTGGTCGGCAACTGCGTTTCGCTCGGTAACGATGAAATTAAAAAACAATACCGATAGTGCTATTGTCACAACATCTTTATCTAAATATGACAAATGGGAATTATTGACATTTGATTTCTCCGCATTACCTAAAAAGGTTTACAACACAATGATTATCACCTTAAATGGTAAAGATTACGAACAAGACGTATTTTATGTTGATGATATTCAAAAACAATTTAATTATCAAAAAACAACAATTACAACTCCAACAGCTACAAACATTTGTAGTCCAGAAAAAATTTATGCATTGGTAGAAGATGCAAATGGATGTTCTGCAAATTCGGTTCTAAGTCCAGTTATTGCTGGAGGAACATTTGCCGTTGGAAATCCTGCAATTACTTTATGTCAAACAGGAACTAAAGTCGGTGAAGCAACTGGTGTAAATTTTACAGCATATACCACAAATATTACAAATAGTGTTGCTGGGCTTAGTATAGTAGAATGGGACAAGACTTTTACAAACTATGATAGTGTTTATGAGAATTTCGACAATATTACTGGCAAACTTACTTGGAACACGCCCAGTCTAATTGCTGCTTCAGGTACAGCTCCCTTAAAAATAGTTAATACTTTAAATAATCCAAAATCGCCTATTCAGAATACTAGTTCAAAAGTTGCTTCGGTATATTATGGACAAGGTAACGGATATTCTGTTTCGACTGATTTAGTAAACTCGATTGATTTATCGCAAGGTTGGGTTTTTAATGTTATGGCATCTTACTGGACAGGACAATGGGGAAATGGTTCCTCAACACAATCAGTTACAATGACACTTTCGGGCAGTTCTGGAACAGTATCAGTAGGACCAATAAATATTCATCATACTAGTTCAAATAACCAAGGAACAACCGATTCAAATCATATTTGGAATAATGTTGTTTTCGACTTTACATCATTCAAAACACAAAAAGGATTCGACAGAATAACTATTAATTATAATACCAGCAATTGGGCAACAGATTCATTCTATTTCGATAATTTCCATAGAACAATGCAACCATTTTTGGATAAAACAACGCCTCCAAATCAAACAGTTCAAAATGGAGATAAGGTTTACGCAATAGTAAAAGATGCTAGTGGTTGTTTGGTTAAATCGACAATAACATTTACCGTTAAAGATTGTGGTCCTCCAGCAATAGACCAAACGGATACAATGTGTGAAGCGACTATTGGATCTGGAAATGTAACTGCAATAAATATAACAAACTATAACAATGCAATAAAAGGAAATGTAGCTGCAAATACGGTAACCTGGTATTCGAATGCAACATTAACAACACTCGTTGCAACCCCAACTAATGTTACAGTAACTAATGGACTAAAATATTATGCTTTAGTAAAAGATCCAGGAAATGGAAAACAAGATACTGCAACGTTAAAATTCATAATCAAATCGTTGCCAAATATCGTTTTTCCAACAATTGCGGCCGTTTGCGAAGGATCATCAACATTTACCATTACTGGTACAACACCAAGTGGTGGAACTTGGTCTGGAGGAACGTATATTACAGCAACCGGAGTTTTCGATCCAACGAAAGCAACGGTTGGTGCAGCAAATACGGTAACATATTCAATTACCGTTAATGGTTGTTCAAGCACTAAAAACGCAACAGTTACCGTCAATGCCAATCCAAACCCAACATTAGTTACTGCTGCAAAAGATTTATTATACTGTGGAACAGCTGGTGTACCAGTTACTGTTTCAAACAATATTGGAGCAAGCTATGTTTGGACAAAAAATGGAACAGGAATTTCGGGAACAACAAATACACAAGCAGCATTAACATCAGGAACATATGCTGTTACAGCAACAGTAAATGGTTGTTCAAAATCGGTTACAAATATTGTGGTTTCTGGTCACGATATTCCTGAATACACTATTACTGGTGGTGGTAAATATTGTGATGATACTGTTACCATTCCTGGAGTTACTATTGCATTAACCAAAGGAGATATGCCTTGGAATGTGTATTACACAAATGGAACATCAAAATGGAATAAAACAGCAGTTGCAACAGCAACCTATGCAGTTCCAACTGCAAATTTAAAACCTGGAACGTACGTTCTCGATTCATTAACAAATGCATATTGTAAAGCAGTTGTAAAAGCTACATTGAATACTGTTTTAACCGAAGTAAAACGACCAAGTACAACCGTTACTACAACCGATTTTAGTTACTGTGGAACAGTTTCTGATGTTACGCTAACAGTTACTCCATTTACACCAACATCGTACGAATGGAAACGTGGTGCTACTGTTGTTGGAACAAATAGTAATAGCTATGCAAATGCAACTGTTGGAACATATTCTGTTACCTTAACGAACGATATTTGTAAATCATCAATAAATAATATAATTGTTACCCAATACAACAAACCAACTTATGCATTTTCGGGCGGTGGAACATTCTGTCAAGGTAAAACGGTAAGTCCTATTTTGATTGCATTTACAGGAGCTCAACCATGGACAGTAACTTACAGAATTGATGGAACCGCATATCCAGTTACAGTTAACGCAACACCATATACTGTTACACAATTAATAGCTGGGAATTACGACATTAGTTCAATTACCGATAATAATACTTGTGTAGGCGATATAAATGCAACAGCTACGGGTAGTGCATCGATTACAATAAATCCAAAACCAACAGTTAAATTTAATTATGTTGACTCAATTTGTCAAACAACACCAACAATAAACGTAACATCAAAAGTATCACCAACAATTGGTGGAACAGGTGTTTATAGTGGGGCAGGAATAAATGCTACAACAGGAATATTTACCCATACTGGTCCAAACAGTTACAATTTGATGTATACATTTACCGATGTAAATGGATGTATAGATTCGGCAAAACGTACCGTTAAAGTAAACGAGAATCCAATTACAACAATTTCTCCCGACCCAGCAACAGTTTGTGTTTCGACAAATTTGATTTTAGACGGAAATCCAACAAAAGGAACAATTCCTTATACCCATTTATGGACTGATGCTTCGAGCATTACGACAACATCAAAAACGGCCAAAACCATTACAATAAAGACAATTACACCGAATACATATAATTTAGTTTACACTGTTACAGATAAAAACGGCTGTGTTGGTACAGATAATATTTCCGTAAAAGTTAATGGAATGCCAACTATTGTAGCAACAGCATTACCTACAGCAGTTTGTAATGGTGCAACAACAACAATTAGTGCTACTGGAGCGACAAGTTATGTTTGGAATCCAACAACAGTGGGATTAATAACACCAGCAACGTCAACGAGCTTTTATGTTACTGGTACCGATGCAAATGGTTGTAGCAATACAGCAACAACAGCAATAATTGTAAATGCTTTACCAACTATTGTAGCCACTGCAAGTGCAACACCAATTTGTATTGGTAAACCTACAACAATATCTGCAACAGGAGCAACAACGTATGTTTGGAATCCAACAACAGTAGGAATCGTAAACCCAACGACAAGCACAACTTATAACGTAACAGGAACAGATGGAAATGGATGTAAAGCAACATCGAATGTTGCAGTAACAGTAAATCAATTACCATCGATCGTAGCAACGGCAAATCCAACATCAATATGCATAGGAACACTTTCAACAATTACGGCAAGTGGTGGAACATCTTATGTTTGGGATAACACCTTAGGTACAGGTGCGAGTAAATCGGTTAGTCTATCTACAACAATAACCTATACTGTTACTGGTACCGATGTAAATACTTGTATTAATTCAACTACAGTAAAAGTCACTGTTAATAATTTACCATCAATTACTGCAAGTCCTCTTGCATCGATTTGTAATGGATTTGGAACAACAATTATAGCAAATGGTGGAACAAGTTACAGTTGGAATAATACTGTAGGAACAGCTTCGCAAACAGTAAGTCCGACAATAACAACAACTTATTCTGTAACAGGAACCGATATTAATAATTGTAAAAACACAGCATCGACCGTTATAACAGTAAATGCAATTCCAACGGTGCTCATAAGTTTACCAACCTTAAATACCAGTACTGGAAATTATTGCATAAGTAATGCAACTCCGATTGCAATAACAACAAATCCAAGTTCGGTCGGAACAGTATTAGTAGCTGGAACAGGAGTTGCAGGAACAACGCCAAATTACACATTTACACCATCGAATGCAGGTATTGGAGGACCATATACTCTAACATTCAATTATACCGATGCAAATGGTTGTAAAAACAGTACAACAACAACAGCAAGCGTTTATGCATTACCAACTGTAGCTTGGGCTGCGGCAAATCCAACACTTGTTTGTAGTGATGGTGCAATAGCTACAATTACGGTAAATGCAAATCCAGCAGGAGGAACTGGCGTTTTCGGAGCAATAACCGGATTAACTGAACTAACAGAAACAACGGCAAGCTTCAATCCAGTAAGTGCTGGTGTAGGTTTGAAAACATTAAATTACACCTATACCGATACTAAAGGTTGTATAAGTTCAACTCCAGCATCAACTATCACTGTTTTTGATACTCCAGAACCAACTGTTCAAAATATTAGTAGAATGTCGACACCTGCTCCATTAGCCGTTGGAGCATTTATGTTTAATGTTAGTAGTCAAAGTTTATCAAATGTTACATGGTATAATAGCGGAAAAACAACAATATTAGGTAGCGGAAATATATACGATTTAAAACCAGATATTCCATTAGTTGGTACAAGTCCCGATTCTTTAGTTGCTGGAACATATAATTATGTTTATACTCAAACGGTAAATGGATGTGAAAGTCAACCAATTGTAGCAAAAGCAACTATTACTAATTGTCCATCAAAAGCACCAATCGCATCGACACAACCAATAAAATGTACAGCAGCTACATTAAGTTCAACCGTTTGTGCAACAGCACAAGGAACGAGTGTTTTAGTTTGGTTTAGCTCTTCAATTGCAAGTACTTCGGGAGCTAATTTAGGCTCAGGAACTTGTTATACCGTTTCGGTTACTGCACCTCAAACCTATACCTATTATGTATCGGAATATAATGCTGCAAATACTTGTTTTGGACCAACAACACCAGTTACATTAACGATAAATCCATTACCAACAATTACTGCCTCAACAGGAACTAGTCCAATTTGTACCAGCTTTAGTTCTTCGATTACTGCACTTGGTGCAAATACTTATGCATGGAGCAATGGCATTAATACTGGAACTCAAACCGTAAGTCCAACTGCTCCAACAATTAGTGTTACAGCAACGTATTCGGTAACTGGAACAGATGCAAATGGATGTACGAACACAGCTTCAACAAAAGTAATTGTAAATCCATCTCCAACAATAACAGCTTCTGCTTTACCTACAGCAGTTTGTAATGGCTTTGGTTCAACTATAACTGCTAATGGAGCTGGAACTGGAAGTTATATTTGGAGCAATCTTGCAATAACGGCTAATCAAACATTAAGTCCAAGCGCAACTACCACATACCTAGTAACAGGAACCGATGCTAATGGATGTATAAATACTGCAACTACAAAAATCGTAGTTAATCAAATTCCTACGGTAAATTTAACATTGCCAACTCTAAATACCTCAACGGGTAATTATTGTGTAAATTCTACTGCATTACCAATTTCAATAAGTCCCAATACGGGAACTATATCGGTAACAGGAAATGGAGTAACAGGAACTTCGCCAAGTTATAGTTTTAACCCAGCAACAGCTTTAGCAGGTGGGCCATATACAATAACATTTAATTATACCGATACTTATGGTTGTAAAAATAGTACAACAACAACTGCAAGTGTTTACGCTTTACCAACGGTAGTTTGGTCGGCTACAAATCCAACATTGGTTTGTAGTGATGGAGCTTTAGCTACGATTTCGGTAAATGTAAATCCAACTGGTGGAACTGGAACATTTGGTGCTTTAACTGGACTTTCGAAAGTAAATGAAACAACGGCAACCTTAGATCCTGTTACTGCAAGTTCGGGAAATAAAACAATAAGTTATAGCTATACCGATTTGAATGGTTGCGATAATGCACCTGCTAATACAAGCATCAATGTTTTTGATACGCCAGAACCAACAGCACTTTCAATAAGTAGAATGTCGACTCCGGTTCCATTAAATGCTGGAACATTTATTTTCGATGTTACAGGTCAATCGTTAAGCAATGTAAAATGGTACAACAGCACAAAGACAACTGTTTTAGGATCGGGAAATACTTACGATTTAAAAGCAGACATTCCATTAATGGGAACAAGTCCCGATTCATTAGTTGCTGGTTCATATAATTATGTTTATACTCAAACAATAAATGGTTGCGAAAGTCAAGCTATTGTTGCTAAAGGAAGTATTTCGAAATGTCCTGCGCAAGCTCCAGTTGCAAATATCATAGCAAATCCTTGTACAGCAGCAAGCTTAACAACATCGGTTTCGGCAACAGCTCAAGGTGCAGGAACACTCGTTTGGTTTAGTACCGCTGTTACAGGTACTGGAAGTATTAAATTCGGTTCTGGAAATAGCTATTCTGTTTCGGTTACATCGCCAGCAAATTACTTATATTATGTTGCAGAATGGAACGCTGCAAATAGTTGCTTTGGACCAACAACATCTGTAGGTTTTACCATTAATCCATTACCTACTATTACTGCAACTGCTAGTGTAAGTCCAATTTGTACAGGATTTAATTCAGATTTAACAGCTATTGGAGCAAATACATACGCATGGAGCAATTCAATAAATACTGGAACTCAAACCGTAAGTCCAACTGCGCCTACAATTCAAACATCAAATAATTACACAGTAACAGGAACAGATGCAAATGGATGTAAAAACACGGCATCGGTAACTGTTGTTGTAAATCCTTCTCCAACAATTACGGCAACTGCTCCAGCAGCTATCTGTTATGGATTTGGTTCAACAATATCAGGATCAGGTGGAACATCATATAGTTGGGATAATACTTTAGGATTGGGTGCAAGCAAAACAGTAAGTCCAAGCATTACAACAACCTACAATGTAACTGGAACAGATGTTAATGGATGTTTAAATACAGCATCGACAGTTATTACGGTAAATGGAACACCAACAATTTCGTTAACAGCTCCAACTTTGAATACTACAACAGGAAATTATTGTATAAATGCTCCAGCATTAACATTAAATACAACGCAACTTCCAGCAGGAGGAATAGTAAGTTTAAGTGGAACTGGCGTGAGTGGAACAACATTTACCCCAGCAACAGCAGGAGCTGGAACATATACAATTACATTTAATTATACCGACCTTAATGGTTGTAAAAATAGTACCACAACCTCGGCAACTGTGTTTGCGTTACCAACTGTTGTTTGGGCTGCAGCAAATCCAACTCTAGTGTGTATTGATGGAAATGCAGTAAATATTGATGTAACGACAACGCCAACAGGTGGAACGGGAACATTTACCGCTATTTCAGGATTAAATAAAACAAACGAAAATACGGCAAGTTTCAATCCTAAAACTGCTGGTGGTGCAGGTGTTAAAGCCTTAAATTATAGCTATACCGATTTAAATGGTTGTACTCAAGCTGCAGTTCCATCAAGTATCGAAGTATTTGATACACCAGAACCAACAGTTCAATCGATTAGCACAATGTCGACTCCAATACCAAGTTCGTTCTGTTTCGATGTTTCAAGTCAAGGTTTAACATTCGTAAAATGGTATCCAGATCCAAAAACAATTGTTGTTGGAACAGGAAATAGCTACTGCCCAGTAATTACTCATACTGGCACATCACCCGATTCGCTTATTGCAGGAACATATAATTATTTATATTCTCAAACTATTAATGGTTGCGAAAGCCAAACAATTGCAGCAACAGCTATTGTTTCTAATTGTCCTGCAAAAGCACCAATTGCAGGTGTCGATCCAAAACCATGTACAAAAGCAAATTTAAGTACAGTAATATCTGCAACAGCTCAAGGTTCTGGTTCATTAGTTTGGTTTAGCACTTCGAGCACAAAAACAGTTGGTTTAGCAACAGGAACAACATTTATCGTAACTACAAATTCGGGAAGTACAAACATTGTTTATGTTGCCGAATGGGATAATACAAAAGCCTGCTTTGGACCATCAACTCCAGTTACATTAACAGTTAATCCATTACCTACTCCAACAATTTCGGCAACGCCTTCATTGGTTTGTTATACTTCGGGAATACAAACATTAAATGTTTCTCATACTACTGGTGCTGTATTGAAAGGAACGGGAGCAATATCTTACAATACTTTTGATCCAACTTTAGGAGGTAAAATCGATGGAACATACAAATTAACCTATATTGTTACCGATGCTAACAATTGCGTTGACAGTGCAACAGTAAACATGACTGTTACTTATGCCGATGCACCAGTTGAAGATGCGAAACAACCATATTTACTCCTCGATATTCCAAATAGCGGAACTACAAAACCAGAAGTTTGTGCTACCAAAGGTGCTGGATCTGGATTAGGAATTGAGTGGGCAATCGATGCCGCATTCTCTTCTCCAATTGCAGGAGCTACAGGACTTTGCTACGACACCAAAGAGATGAATGTAATAACAAATAAAGCATATTATGTTCGTCAAACAGAAAATGGTTGTAAATCTGATGCCATTGCATCGCACATTACAATTGTAGATTGTCCTTGGAATGCACCATCGAAAGTTAATGTTGCAAAATGCGAAAACGATGCAACTTTAACCTCAACCGTTCTTTCAGCAAGTACAACAGAACCAACTCCATCGTGGCAATGGTATAGCGACGATAAATTTTTAAGTCCAATTGCAGGTGCAACAGCTTCAACCTATAATCCAGATGGAAATATTCCAGGATCAACCGATTATTATGTACGTTTCGAACAAACAGAAACAAGCTCAGGCAAAACATGCTGGAGTCCAGCAACGAAGGTTTCAAGAACAGTTTATCAAAAACCTGCATTATCGATTGTTCCAATAAAAGATAGCGTTTGTTATAATTCTGGACAACAAACTTTAACACTAACTCCAGCTGGTGGTATTTTAACTGGCACTGGTGCAGTTTCTCCTAACAAATTCGATCCGACAACAGCAGGAAAAATCGATGGACAATATACTTTAACCTATGTGTATAGCGATGCAAATAGTTGTTCAAACACAACAACACATGTAATGACAGTTACTTATGCAAATGCATTAGTCGAAGATGTAAAAATTCCATATTTATTAATCCCCGTTCAAGCAGGAACAACAATTCCTTATGTTTGTGCAAAACAAGGTGCCATAGCTGGTTCTGGATTAAGAATTGAATGGTCGAATGATTCACTATTCACAGCATCAATTGCAGGTGCTACAGGATTATGCTATAACACTAACATAAAACTTGTAACGAGCAATCAAGCATTTTATGTTCGTCAAACCGAAAATGGTTGTAAATCAGATGCAGTTGCAGCACATTTAACTATTGTTGATTGTCCTTGGGCAGCTCCAAGTATAGGAAATGTCGCAAAATGCGAAAACGATCCTGCAGTATTAACAACCAATCTCACAGCATCGACCACAGAAACAAGTCCGTCATGGCAATGGTATAAAGATGCTTTAGTATCACTACCTATTTCAGGAGCAACAGCATCTACCTACAATCCAGGTGGAAATACAGCAGGTTCAACCGACTATTATGTTCGTTTCAGTCAAACAGAACCAAGCTCAGGTGTTGAGTGTTGGAGTCAACCAACCAAAGTAACTCGTAAAGTAAATGCAAAACCAATAATTGCAATCACGAATACAACAACTCACCTTTGTGTCGATAATGCTCCAATTACAATTACAACATCGAGCAATGCAACAGGAACCGGTATCTTTACCGAAAGTTATTTAACAAATGTAAATAATTCGTATGCCGACTTCGATCCACGTAAAGCTGGAATTGGAATAGACTCAATTCATTATACATTTACCGATGGAAATGGATGTATTTCAACGACTAGTCAAGCAATAACCGTTGATTCTTCCGCACCTCCAACAGTAAAACCATTATTCCAAGATATGGTTCATAATCCAGTTCCACAGTTAATTGCAACTGGAACTAGTCTAAAATGGTATTCTATTTTGCCAATAAAAAACAGTATTGGTTCAGGCACACCATTCCTCGATGCATCGATTGCTGAAACCGATATTGTAAACTATAAAGATTATTGGGTTACACAAACATTAAATGGATGCGAAAGCCAACCATCGCATACGCAAATGTTGGTAAATGCTTGTCCTGTACCAATGCCTAATGTCGACAAAAACGGATTTAAACGTTGTAGCTACGACAATTCTCCAGCAATTTCGGCAAGTTCTGGAACAACGTGGCCTTTACCAGAATCGGCAAATCATGGATATTATTGGTATACAAGTCAATTAGGAACGAGCGAAACCTTTAAAGGAACAACATTCAATCCTTCGGTTAGCGGTCAAGTTGGAGTTCAAACCTATTACGTAGCAGAATACGATTCGCTTTACACTTGTTTTGGTCCTCGACAAAAAGTAACATTTACCATTGTTCCCGTTGCAAAACCCGATGTAGTGGCAGTCGATCCAATTTGTTTTAGCGAAAGCAACAAAACATTTACCGTAAATACACCTGTTGCTTTAAATAAATATGTATGGTACGGAACTGCCGATACATTAGCTGGAAAATTAACAATGGGAATATCATTTACCCCTACAGAAAAAACAGTTGGAACACATAATTATTGGGCAACAAGAATCGACGAAAATAATTGCCGAAGCGTCGTAACTCCAATTTCGATGGAGATTAAACCCAAACCAGGTTTACCAACATTGGCAGATGATGAATCTTGCGATATAATTGAAAATATTAAAACACTTACAGCAACCGGCGATGCTAGTTCTGTTTTCGAATGGTATATAAACGACTCGTTACATTATAAAGCTACGAATCCAACATTAACTCCAATAATAACATCGACAACAACCTACTATGTTCGTCAAAACTTAAATAGCTGTAGAGGTTGGTTTGCTCCAGTTATTTATACAATAAAACCAAGACCAACAGCACCAATCGTTTTGAACAAAGCAATTTGTTCATACAACGATATTCCTTCGTTTGATGTAACTGCAACAGGAATCGTCAATTGGTACGGTCAAAATCAAACATTAATTGGAAATGATAATCCTTACAAACCCAACTCTAAAACTTCGAGCGATTATTTCATTACACAAACAATAAAAGGTTGCGAAAGTCAACAAACCAAAATTCATTTCGAAGTTCATCCAGCTGTTTCAAAACCAACGGTAACAGATCATACACGCAAATGTGAAAACATTGGTGCACCTAGTATTACAATTACTGTTGGAACAAACATCAAATGGTATGGAACAAACGATACAACAATAATTCCCGTAAGAACTGGTGGAAATAGCTACAATTTTATAAGTAAACCTTATGGTGAATATCACATATATGTTACGCAAACCGATGGTTTCAAATGTCAAAGTGAACCTTTAGATGCAGTTGCATTTGTCGATAGTGTTCCGGCAAAACCATTGATTAATGAGCAATCGGTTTCGATTTGTGCTTACGATGTTATTCCAACATTTACCAGTACAAATAACAATGCCATTCAATGGTATGTTAATGGTATAGCATCAATTGCTGGTTCAAGCATTTTATTAAATTCAGCTCAAATTAAAGAAGGTGACACGAAAAATTTCACGATAAAAGTAACAACTCCTGCACCGGGTTCTTGTGTGAGTGTATTTTCTGATGCTGTTAGTTTAACAAGAAAAATAACACCAGCAATACCGACATTTACAACCAAAGATGTTTGTACCGACGACGACAATCAAATCATCTTCAGGAAAAAAACAGGATTATTCACAATTAGCGATGTACCCGCAACCCACTATTGGACAACGGATTCAATTTTAGACATCCCAGCTTCATATAATTCGTCAACTGGCGATAAAACCTTTAGCATTTACCAAACAGTAAATGGTTGCGAGAGTAAAGCAACAACGGGTAAATTTCTTGTACGTTCACGACCAACACCTCAAATCATTGGACGCGACAGACTTTGCGAAAACAGCTTAGCCGTTCCATATAGCATAGCCGTGAAAAATCCAACAAGTTCTTTCAATTGGTCAATTACCGGAGGACGAACATTATATAAAACAAGTGAATCAATCCAAGGTTATACTCGGAATGTCGATTATATCGAGACTGGAATTGATACTTTAACCGTGTTTGAAGACAATGGTTATTGTATCGGTAAAGGTATTTTACCAGTAAAAGTTGCACCAGCTCCTACAGCTGATTTTCGTTGGGATATTCCAGGCGGTCTATCAAAAGTATACTTTGTAAATACATCATCGCAAACTAATTTAACCGATGGTAAATACAGTGAGCCTATTGATTTAAAATCGTTCCATTGGAATTTTGGTCGTGAAAATGAACGTAAAGATTCGATTCAATCATTTTCGAGCTATGATAACAATGATGAAATAAAAATAAAATACAACTATGGCAATCACGAAGCAAAACTGGTAGCAATAAATAGCTTTGGCTGCAAAGATTCAATAACAAAAAAATTCTTTGTAGATCTAGCTGAAGGCTTATATTTCGCAAATTCATTTGTACCAACAAGCAAATCAGAAGGACTTAATAAATTTACACCTGTTGGATTTAATATTGACAGCTATGAATTGTGGATTTACGATATTTGGGGAAATCTACTTTGGTATTCGAACAAACTCATAAATGGAAGTCCTGCCGAAAGTTGGGATGGAATGATTAATGGTGAGGTGTTAAAATTGGATACCTATATTTGGAAATGTGAAGCTACGTTTAAAGATGGTACCGAATATGGAGACAAACATGGCAAGAAATATTCAAAATTCGGCAATGTTCTTCTTTTAGAATAAAAGATTTGATATCAATTATCAGATATTAGGTGTTAGGTGTAATATCTTATAACTAACACCTAATACCTAAAACCTATTTATTACATTTGCGTTAAATTTTAAATGCAATAATCAATGAATGCACAACTTAACGAATTGTACAACACAATTTACCAAAACGAAGAAAACCAACAACCATTACAATTCATTTCGTTAGTCGATCCGAAAATAGATTCAATTATTGCAACCGACCTTTCAAGCACTTTAGATTTTACAAAAGCAACAAAACTGCTCTCTGACTATGGTATTCATTTAGCTAATACTGGCAAATTCAAACGTGCAATTATTTATTTAAACAAAGCTGCAGAACTTTTCGAAAATGATAAAAAAACCAAAGGAAAGTCAATTACACAAACACCATTATACGAGACAATACTCTTGTATCGTGGCGTAGCATATTACAATACGCGCACATACAAATCAGCACGTACCGACTTAAAACGATTAGCCGTAACGTTCCCCAATAACTTCAAATACAAAAACTGGTTCAACAAAACCGTTAATCGTGAAATGACACTTTACCAATTTGCAATCGTTATAATGTTAGGAATAACTGCGGCAGTTTACTTTTACACAAAAAGCAATCAAGGCTACGCAAATACAATAAGTTATTCCGTTATGGTTGGTTGTGTACTATGCGCTTTTATTGTTGATATAATGAAACGTAGAAGAAAATTAAAATAGATAAACGATGTAATGTCCATTCAAAACATTCGACAAACACTGTAAATAACCTTTTTATCTGATAAAAACATGGACATCCTAAAATTATTAAATTGGCGATACGCAACAAAACGTATGAATGGCAAGATAGTGCCTGAAGCCAAAATTGAAACTATACTTGAATCTATTCGTCTTTCGGCAAGTTCGATAGGATTGCAACCTTACACATTGTATGTAATAAAAGATGAGAATCTTCGAAAACAAATTCTCCCCATTGCCAATAATCAACCCCAAATGGTTGAATGTTCACATCTGCTTGTTTTTGCAGCATGGAATAATTTGACAGAAGAAAGAATTGATGCATGGCTTAAAGATGTTGAAGATACAAGAGGAACTGTTGCTGAACGTACTCAAAACTTTGCAATGTACTTAAAAGGCAAAGCTAAAAACGATTCAGAATCGGATAATTTCACATGGATTGCAAAACAAGCATATATTGCTCTTGGTACAGCACTTATTGCTGCAGCTGCCGAAGAAGTAGATGCTACACCAATGGAAGGATTTAATGCAGCAAAACTTGACAAATTACTAAAACTTGATGAAAAAAGTTTGAAAAGTGTATTAATTGTACCATTAGGATATCGTGACGAAACAAACGATTTTCTTTTTAACCAAAAGAAAGTAAGACGAAGCTCAGATACATTCATCGTAAGATTATAGAAACAAAAAAGGTTGCCATCGAGCAACCTTTTTTGTTTCTATAAAATCTGAATTTCTTCTAAAATTTCTTCACCGATATGAAAAGCATCCATATTAAGCGGAATCATACTGTGACTTCGTTTGGGTAAAGTCTTTTCAAGAGCTATTTTGATATATTGAGGATCGAGTGTTGGAATTTTCTTGATCAAAGCTCCTAACACAATCATATTAAAAATCTTAATATTATTTAATTTCGTAGCTTCAACATACGCTGGAATATGAAAAATATTAATGTCTTTTCTCTTAGGAAGACTAACTAAACCATTGCTATCATAAAATAAAGAACCACCTGGCTTTACAGCACTTTCAAACTTATTTAGCGATTGTTGATTTAAAACAACAACAATATCAAACGAGCTTAAAATGGGAGAATTTATACGTTCGTCACCAACAATAACAGAAACATTTGCTGTTCCTCCACGCATTTCAGGACCATACGATGGCATCCAGCAAACTTCCATTCCTTTTGTCATTGCAGCATAGGCAAGAATTTTACCCATCGACAAAACACCTTGTCCACCAAATCCTGCTATTAATATTTCAACATTCATTTTTGTAATCTTTGGTGTTAATTTTCTTTTGGAACTTTTATATCGCCAAGTTTAAAAACTGGAAGCATATTTTCTTCCAGCCATTTATTCGATTCTATTGGACTCATTTTCCAACCAGAATTACAATTCGATACTATCTCGACAATAGTAGTTCCTTTTTTTAGCTTTTGATATTCAAATGCTTTTTTGATAGCTGTTTTGCATTTACGAACCAAGTTTGGAGTATATACGGCTTGGCGAGTAACATAATATGTTCCTTCTAAATGTGCTAATAATTCTGTGATATTTAAAGGAAACCCTTCCGTTAATGGATCACGACCAGCTGGTGATGTTGATGACTTCATTCCTTTTAAGGTTGTTGGAGCCATTTGACCTCCTGTCATTCCATAAATTCCATTATTAATAAAGATAATGGTAATATTTTCGCCACGATTACAAGCATGAATTGTTTCACCAGTTCCAATTGCAGCAAGATCTCCATCACCTTGATACGTGAAAACGTATTTTTCGGGCATCGTTCTTTTAATTCCTGTAGCAACAGCCGGTGCACGACCATGCGCTGCTTGTTGCATATCAATATCAAGAAAATCGTAAGCCACAACCGAACATCCAACGGGTGCAATCCCAATCACATCACCTTGAATATCTAGTTCCTCAATAATTTCCATCAATAAGCGATGAACAACTCCGTGTCCACAGCCAGGGCAATATGATAAAGTAGTATCAACGAGGTTTTTAGTTTTCTTAAAAACAACATTTTCTTCCTTTACAATTTCTAAACGTAGTTCATCAATTGTCATCTTTCTATCCTTTTAGAATCAATGTTTTAAAATTTTCGAACACTTCGGTTGGTGAATATACTGCTCCCCCCATTCTACCATAGTGTTCTACAGGCACCTTGCCATTTACTGCCAATCGAACATCTTCGACCATTTGTCCAGCACTGAGTTCTACAGCCAACATTCCTTTCGTAACATTTGCTAATTCATTCAGTCTTACCGAAGGAAAAGGCCATAATGTTATTGGACGTAACATGCCAAGTTTTATTCCTTCGGCACGAGCAAGTTCAATAACTTTCATACAAATTCGAGCACTTATTCCGTATGCAACTAAGATATAGTCTGCATCTTCAGTTTGAATTTCTTCAAATCGTACTTCATTGTTCGTAATCACCTTATATTTTGCTTGTAAGCTTAAATTCTTATGTTCCATCACATCGGTTTTCAAAAACAATGATGTGATATAATTACGTTCCCTATCTTTCGTTTTTCCAGTTGTTGCCCAAGGCAATATTTCTTTCGAACATTTTTTTTGTTCAGAAACAAATACCTTTTCCATCATTTGCCCCATTGCACCATCGGAAAGCATTAATACGGGAATACGATATTTGAAAGCTAAATCGTACGATAATTCAACAAAATCATATTGTTCTTGAACCGATGCTGGTGCAAGTACAATTAACTTATAATCGCCATGACCGCCACCTTTTACCGATTGAAAATAATCTGCTTGTGATGGCTGAATGGTTCCTAAACCAGGACCACCACGCACAACATTAACAATCAAACAAGGTAATTCGGCACAAGCTAAAAACGATATTCCTTCTTGTTTCAAACTTATTCCAGGGCTCGATGATGATGTCATTGCTTTTTTACCACAAGCAGCTGCACCATAAACCATATTAATAGCCGCAGTTTCACTTTCAGCTTGAAGAACAACCATTCCAGTTCGTTCAACGGGATTTTCGAGAGCTAAGTATTCAATTATTTCTGATTGTGGAGTAATGGGGTAACCAAAGTAAGCATCGACACCGCAACGTATTGCAGCTTCAGCTATAGCTTCGTTTCCTTTCATTAATCTCATTTCTCTTTCCATAGTTCAGTTTATTTTGGCAATTCTAAGACGTTGGTGTTTGTTTGAGTCTATATACCGTTATTACCGCATCAGGACATACCATAGCACAATTAGTACAACCTGTACATGCCTCAGGATTTATCATTTCAGAATGATAATACCCTTTTCCATTAACCTTTTTAGACATTCCTAACACTTGTTGTGGACATGCAACGGTGCATAATTGACAACCCTTACAAGCCTCACTGTCTATTACTACTAGACCTCTTGCTTTAGCCATTTTTATAGATATAACTGATTCAGTATTTCGAATCACAATTCTTGAAAACAAATATACAGTATATTGAAATAGGTTAGACAATATATCAACAAAACAATAAGACTCTATTTGCGGTTCATCGTATTTTCAATTTTAAAAAAAACAGTTATACCATTTACATTTTACTAAGAATAAAACAGTTATATTTACTAGTAGTTTACTTTAAAATGTTAATATCCTATTGATAATTTTCGAAACTCTACGTTTTTTCACTTAGATAAAATATGAATTTTTAAAATAAATTTGCAAGAAATTGCTTTACATGCAATAATTAAACAAACAAAAGTTATACACAAGTTATAAGAATACAATAATCTAGTAATCTGTCAGATAAAACATTTTACGACAATACTTTCAGATTCATTTACATTCACAATTTTGGAACTGTGATTTTTTTGAATAATTTTAAGTTTAAATTAAGAAATATATATGGCACTTAGCGATAGAGATTTAAAACAAATAGAATTGAATGGAATAAATCAATTCGAGGTAAACAAGCAATTGGAACGCTTTAAAGCTGGGTTTCCAACGCCTAAAACTACAAAAGCTGCTACAATAAATGATGGAATCCTTTTAATCGATGAAAAGAAGATTTCAAAATATATCAGCGAATATAATTCGGGCATTAAAAATCTTCATATATCAAAGTTTGTTCCAGCTTCGGGTGCGGCAACTCGTATGTTTAAAATGCCATTTGAATTTATGGCTTGGTACGATGGTAGTGAAGAAGCATATGCTAAATTCCTTCAAGACAAATCGTTCTATTCTCCATATTTCTTCATTGCAAACATTCATCATTTTGCCTTTATTGAAGATATAAAATTAATGCTTCGGAATTATACCGACACTTTTGATATTTTACTGCAATCTAAAAAATATCACACGATATTAAAAACACTTCTTACCGATGACGGATTAGGTTATGGAAATCTTCCGAAAGGATTATTAAAATTTCACAAATACAAAGTATATTCGCGTACTGCTGTTGAAGAACATGTTGTAGAAGGAGCAATGCATGCAATTAATAACAACAAAGAAGTTGATATCCATTTCACAATATCACCTGACTTTATGGATGAATTCCAATGCCATATTGAAGAAGTAAAAAAAACCTACGAACCAAAATATCACGTAAAATATAAAACAACCTATTCTGTTCAAAAACCATCAACCAATACTATTGCAGTTGATGAAAATAATGAACCGATTAGAACTGAAAAAGGCGAATTACTTTTCCGTCCAGGAGGACATGGTGCACTAATCGAAAATTTAAATGCAATAGATAGTGATATTATTTTCATTAAAAACATTGATAACGTTGTTGCAGATCGATTTAAAGAACAAACAATTACGTATAAAAAGTTAATCGGAGGAATCCTAATTTCTGTTCAAGAAACAGCGTTCAGTTATGCAAAAAAACTTTCAAAAAAGACAAAAATTGCAAACTGGAGAAAACGCAGAATCGTGCGATTCCTGAAAGAGCAATTAAATGTAATAATGCCAGACACATTTGATTCATTGACAGCAGAACAACAACGCGATTATCTATTTAAAACACTAAACCGCCCAATAAGAGTTTGCGGAATGGTAAAAAATGAAGGAGAACCAGGTGGTGGCCCATTTTGGGTTAAAGCAGACGATGGTATGATATCTCTTCAAATCATTGAAAAAGCTCAATTCGATGAAAAAGATGAAGCCCAAATGGTAATGTTAAAAAACTCAACACATTTTAATCCAGTTGACATTGTCTGTTCAGTAAAAGATTTCAATGGTAACAAATTTAATCTTTTTGACTTTATTGATGAAAACGCTGGTATTATCACCATTAAATCGAAAAACGGAAAAGCATTAAAAGCTATAGAATTACCTGGTTTATGGAATGGCGCAATGGCAAATTGGAACACTATATTTGTAGAAGTTCCTTTAGTGACATTTAACCCAGTAAAAGAGATAAACGATTTGTTAAGAGAAGAACATCAAGATGTTCCGATTAAATTAAAGGAAGTTTAACAACGTTAAACAATAGGATGAACGACGACGACGATGATATTTTCTTATCAATAGATGAACAATCGAACATAATAGCTCGATGTGAACAAATGTTTATTTTACAAAACGAGCTCTATTTTGACGTTCATGAATATGAATTTGCGATTGATTTCTTTATGGATCATTCTGATTTTGACAAGGCATTAACCTTGGTACTCATTGCATCAAAACAGCATCCAATTTCCTCAGAAATAAAGCTTAGGAAAGCAAAAATATATTTAAATAAAGGAAAACCAAATAAAGCTTTACAAATAATCACGAGTCTGAGCGAATCGGGAGCAGAGCAGCATGAAATTGAATCGATAACAGGTTTTTGTTACATTGAAATCAATAATCTTCAAGAAGCTGAAATTCATTTCGATAAAGCAATCATTGCAGCATCTGATGATATCGATATTTCCTATTATATAGCAACAAATCTGATAAACAAAGAACAATTTTCATTAGCAATAAAATATTTAGAACAAACCTATCTAACGGATAATACGAATCCATTTGCTATATACGATTTAGCATTTTGTTATGAAAAAACAGATGAACTCGAAATGAGTGTTCTTTTTTACAAAAAGTTTATCAACATTGATCCATATTCTGATAATGCTTGGTATAATCTAGGAATACTTTACAATAGACTGGAAGAATATCCGGATGCAATTTCAGCGTTTGACTATGCGTTAGCTATAAACGAGAAAAATGCTATGGCATTATTTAATAAAGCGAATACCTATGCCAATTGGACTCAGTATGAAACGGCAATAGAATTATATAATGAGTTTCTGATTTTCGAAAAAGACAATGTTGTAGCGCTCTATTACATAGGCGAATGTCACGAAAAACTGGAACATTATGAAGATGCAAAAAATTACTACCTCACAACTCTTTCTATCGACCCATTATTTTCAGAAGCATGGCATGGATTAGGTGTTGTGGCTTTTTACGAGCAAAATCTTGTAGAAGCATGTCAAATGACAGAAAAAGCAATACTATTAGATGCAGATAATCCAGAATTTTGGTTCAGTTTTGGAAATATCAACAAATCAATAGAAGGCAATGAACAAAAGGCTTTAGACTGCTATCAAAAAGCTACGGAATTAGAACCTTATGACGCAGAATTTTGGCTCAATTATGCCGAAATGGAAAAGATAACCAGTAATACAGAAAAAGCAGCAAAAACACTCGAAAGTGCATACAATATTCTTGAAGAAGATGCCGAACTTGATTTTGTTCTTTCAGCATATTATTATGAATTAGGCAACAAAATTCGTTCTATTGAATTATTCAACAAAGCGAGAGGTTTGGATATCGAAATGGCTACGGCCTTCTTTTCTAACTGCACGCTAATGGACGAAGACAAAAAAATATATACCACAATTATCACCCATTAATATCAAATAATGAATTATCCACTTTCACAAATCCCCTATCGTACAGAAAAACCTCGTACTACAGGTGTTACCATGGTTATGGACAAAGGATTAGGCTTACGAGAAGCCGCCGATTTAGCCGAAATAGGTACTGAATTTGTCGATTTTATTAAATTAGGATTTGGAACTGCTCTGCTCACAACAAAGCTCGACGAGAAGCTCTCAATTTACAGACAGAACAACATTATACCATATTTTGGAGGAACACTTTTCGAAGCTTTTGTAGCTCGTGGTGATTTTGATGGCTATCGTTCATTTGTAAGTAAACACAAACTGAGTCATGTTGAAGTATCTGATGGATCACTCGAAATGGAGTCGGACATTAAACTGAGATACATTCAAACATTAGCAAAAGATTTTACCGTACTTTCTGAAGTTGGTTCTAAAAAAGCTGATGTCGTTTATACCTTAGAAGAATGGGGTAAGATGATGAAAAGTGAACTTGAAGCTGGTTCTGTTATGGTTATTGCCGAAGCTCGCGAAAGTGGCAATATTGGAATTTACAATGCAGATGGTTCTGCCAATAAAACATTAATAAATGGTATAATAAAAGAGATCGACATCAACAAAATTCTTTGGGAAGCTCCACATAAAGCTCAACAAACAATGTTTATTAAACTCTTGGGATCGAATGTAAGTTTAGGAAATATTGCTGCCAATGAAGTTCTTTCTCTTGAGACGCTTCGTAGAGGATTACGTGGCGATACTTTTTCTGATTTTTTAGAGGGGAAATAAACCAATCCTATTTGATAAAACAAATATTAAAGACGAATCAACTAGGTATAACTTGTTGTAAATAATATTAACAAAACATATTAATATTTAACCATGTGACTACGTAATATAAACCTTAATATATTTTATTTTTCCAAACATTTAAGTATTTTTGCTTATCAAACAATTTATTATTAATATTTAAAAACAAAAAATTATGAAAAAAGGTTTATTAGTTATTTTAGGGGTTGCATTTATTGCATCAATGGGATTTACATCTTGTAAAAAAGATTACACTTGTACTTGTACATCAACAATTGATTTCTTAGGTACATCATCATCATCATCATCATCGACAACAATTCATGACACGAAGAAAAAAGCTAAAGATGCTTGTGAAGGCGGCACTGTAACATCGTCTTATGCATCAGTCACCTGCGCAATAAAATAATTGTCAGACAAATATCGTGAAGGCTGTTTGAATAGTATTTAAACAGCCTTCTTAATTTTCATAAAAAAACATAGTAATGAATAAAATTAGTTTTTTGTTTTTCGCATTTTTAATAGCTGTGACATCGTTTTCTTGTAAGAAAGATTATACCTGTACGTGTATAACATCATCTTCAAACTCAGCCGGAGTAACAATTAGAAGCTATTTGGATAAAACGATTAAGGACACTAAAAAAAACGCAAAAGCTACCTGCGATGGATTTAATGTCAAATCGGTAACAACTTGTGAGTTAAAATAGAATAAACGAAAAATGACCATTTGAAAATTCAAACAGTCATTCGCCTAACTATTAACTCTAAATTACGACAATAGTTGTTTTACCTTTTCTGAAATTGCTTTACCATCAGTTTTTCCAGTAAGTTTCTTTGAAGCAGCTCCGATAACTTTACCCATTTCTTTTATTGTAGCTCCCATTTCAGCAATAATCGCGTTTATTTCAATCGTCAATTCCTCATCGCTTAATTGTTGAGGTAAATAAACAGCAATAACATCAGCCTCAACAATCTCTTTTTCAGCAAGGTCAGTACGATTTTGAGCTGAATATTCGACCGCTGAATCGCGACGTTGTTTTACTAATCGTTGAACTATTTTTAATTCCTCATCGTTAGTCAAAACATAATCAGCACTTTTATCAGAACGAGCAAGTAGAAAGCCCGTTTTTAAAGCACGCAATGCTTCAAGTTTTTCTTTTTCTCTATTTAACATTGCCTTTTTAAGGTCTTCCGTTACTTGTTCAAATAATGTCATATTTCGATATTTTAAGTAAATATAGATTTCTTTTGATATGTAAAAGTATAGATTTTTGACATAAAAAACACCATTAAAAATTCAACAAAGAAAAGATAAATTTCGCCTTACCTCTGATTAAAACAAACAAGATTAAATTTGTGGAAATTACCGCAATGAACCAAACGACTATATTCAAAAAGTTCTTGAATGGAAAATCCAGTCAAACTGACCACCTAATTCCGGACTAAACTGACCACCGTTATCCGGATCAAACTGACCACTTCTATCCGGAGCAAATTGACCACCTGAACGAGCGTTTTCTCATGTT
>Ga0302296_1000757_pt1 | contig 25270 bp, 23 predicted proteins | sample III_Fen_N3_1_FD_194546 | JGI IMG/M metagenome (GOLD analysis project Ga0302296, IMG submission 194546) | Peat permafrost microbial communities from Stordalen Mire near Abisko, Sweden - III_Fen_N3_1 | ecosystem: Environmental > Terrestrial > Soil > Wetlands > Permafrost | place: Sweden: Abisko...
CAATGTTGCTTTGGGTTTAAATGTTGATCGTTTGATTTCAAGTTTCTTACTTGGATCAATGTTTAAGTAATCAGTGTAGGGTGGGAATACACTTAGTTGAATCCCGACAATCATTTTGTGCCCATAAAAACCTGAATATCTTGTTTGCGCAATACCGAAGCTGTTAATAATTATCAATGCCATAATGATTACACAAAAGGCATGCTTTTCAGTCTTATAGACAGACCTTACAGGATTGTTTTTTGCGCGATTCATTTTTTTACGCTTGGATTTATGACGTATAGCCTGATACTTTGATCAAGGTATTCTTGTGCGGTCATTCCCTTTAGTATGGAAGCAGTAGGTGTATGGTTCTTATTATAATCTACTGCTTTTAGAAACAACGAAATACTTTCAAAGGATAAATACCTGATCTTGGTTTGCGTATCAAAAAGATAATAATTGGGTTCAAAAAAGGACGCTATCGATTCGTCAAGGTTGATGGAAAATTTGCACCTGAGAATATATCGTTTTCCATATAATTCCTGTTCGATGTCTTGTTTATAGACGTATCTGATACTGGTGTCTTTATCATTAACATTCGTTATAGTTTCTTCATTTAGTTTCCGATAGTAGTATTGATTATAGTGATCATAAAAGATACGAAGATCTTTTTTGTATTCATTTTTTGACAAACGCTTTTCAATGTCGTTTTTTTCAACTGAATGCTTAATATGATTTTTTTTTAAATCCTCAATGGTAAGCGGGGTTAAAAGTTCCACGTCAATTTCAGAAACATCTTTCATTGTTATAGGGATAAACGAATCGACTAATGAATCAGAAACAGTAGTGGTCGTGGTTGAATTCTCAAAATGAGTTAATTCAACCTGAGAAGAGGTTGATATGAACAAGAACGAGCAGAAAATAAAATGATTAATAAACATGATTTTTAAAGCTAAGATTTAGAATATAGTCTAATGTTTTTGCATTGCTATTTTTTTTAGATAAAACAGTACTAACATAAGCAATACTGCCAGTATTCGATTCGAAAAACAAAGTGTAAAAAACGTTCGATCGTTTTTTTCCTTTTTTCTTGTTTTTAAGAGAGTAATTCATATTAAGTGCAAAATAATCTGTCGGATTCTCTTTGAGAAAAGATTGTAATTCTTCATCTACGGATGAATAAAATAAGTCTTCCAGTAAAAAAGACTCTTCTAGCCGAATGAGTAAACATTTGTGTAAATAATTGGTTTTAACTGTTTTGTCGATATTAGTTAGTAAACCCGATAAGTTGTTTGAAAAGAATTTATTTTGAGTAACTGACTTTTGAATGTGCTCTTCAAATTCGAGTGTTTCTTTAAGATTCACATTGATAATCATTTCTTTTTTACCTTCATAAGAAATACAAAGTGATTCGAAAAGAGTTATATTACTAGTGGGAGAAATGGAAGTTTTAGATGTGAATGTCGATTTTTTCACACGTTTCTTGGCAACTAACGGATTAATCGTTGTAGGGAATTGATTAAGTGCAACTGTTGATTCAAATTGGGTTCTCAGGAGTTTATAATGTCTAATTGCGTTGTTAAATTGCATTAAATCGGTATTAGAATTTCTCAATCCAGATAAAAAAACCGTATCAAAGGAAATATAAGGAATGAATCGATCAACAAGTACATAATTCCTATTCTTCAAGTTAACCAACCTAGTAGCTTCATCCGCACTCTGGTAACCAAGTAAACTTTTCCATTCTCCAATCTTATCTTCTACAAATACCGAATGTATCGGTATGATTTGCTGTCCGTCATTTCGGAATAAATTGGAGTTGTTACGATACAGAAATTGATAGGAAAAGTCAAGCATCCTTTCAACATAGGGATCACTATTAAGCTTCAGGTAATCCTTAATTGCTAAGCAAGTTAACATGTTCATTTCTGTTGGCGAGATGGATAGAATATTTCGTCTGAAATCGTAAAACCTGCTATCTAAACATTCGTTGCCATGATTGTTTATGATGATGTCCTCAGATAACATGCGGTATTTATGCTGAGTGAGCAATAGAAGAATTTTTAGTTTTTTTCTTTCCAGATAATCGTTTTCAGGTTGAGATGGATTTTCATATAAGAGATTGCAGGCCAGATATAATGCATCTATGTATTGCCCGTCTGTAATTAGGGTGTTTAGAAAAACAAAAGAGGATAATCTATTCTTTAGAGCAAACTTTGAGGTTTGAAAATAATTAATGCTGTCTGATTTTGTCCAATTAAGCATTAAGAATTTTGATTTCCGAACATAAGCAGAAGGATGCGTAGATATTTCATAATCATCATAGATAGTGAGATATACAGGACGTTTAAACAACGTGTCGCGATTTGTTTTTTCTATGAAATCTAAATATTCTTTTACTTGTTGATTGTTACCGAAAACTGAAGAGAAATAAAGGGGGTTGTTATGTGTTGGATTTGAATTTTGATCCAATAAGTTGAATAAATCTCCAACACTAGAGAGGTCAATGTTGCGTTGAATGAGCAATTTAAAGCACAAAGAATCAGCCTCTAACTCTTGTTTTTGATTAAAGTAGTGGGTTTCAAATTCACCATAATTGTTTTTTAGACTAGCATAGGAGATAGAATCTAGATATGTTTTTTCTTTGAGTGAATGACGTAACAATACGTGAGAAATTTCATGAGCAAGGATTGCTAAAAGCTGTGGCTCGGATTTGACCTTTGCGATTGTTCCTATATTGATGTAAATACTCCCGAAATCATTCGTAAAGGCATTCAATTGAGGGAAATTCACCAAATAAACCGTAATGAAATCTTTTCGATTATTATTGGCCAATAAGTAATCCTTTAGGTCGTTTAGGTACACACTAATTTCGTCACCAAAAAACACATTGCCACTCTTATTCAACTTTTCGAAATAAAAACTATGATTGAGGGCAAAATCATTCAAATCATTATCTGAAATCTGATCTTGAGGATAGTTAGCACGATAAGCCAGCTCATGCTCTTTAATTCGGTCTATGGAAGAATTATTTAATTCAGCAGGTTTAAAATCAGAGTTGTAAAACTGATCAAGGTTTAGTTGAGTATAGCTATTTATGCAAATGAAGATAAGTATAATAGAGTAAAAGAACTTCATTTGGTTCTGTTATTGATTCGATTTGAATTTTAAAATTAAAAATAATTAATAGACATTTCTTCGATAATAGATAAAATTACTTGTTGACTTCCCCCGTGTAAATATCAAAATCAACGAAATTTACTTTACCAAAATCCTTGGTAGTTCTTACTGTTTCTTTTGAACTTGTTGGATCTGAAACTTCAAATTGTTCTCCGCCATCTTTGTGTAAATACCATTGTTGGTCTTTCTTTGAATAGTGGTATGTGACAGTGCGCGTCCATTTCCAATTACTACCTCCATAATGTTCAATAGAAAAATAACCGTTTTTGATAACGATTCCTTCGTATGGATCACCGTAAACACCACCACAATTCACACAATATACCGAATTCTCATTTTTCGCCGCTTTTTTAAGGATTCCGTCAGACTGACCGATTAAAATAAATAGTGGACGTTTTTCAGGATCGTCAGCCATGGCAGATGTTTCTTGTTCGTTATCTTTTTTCAGAATAAGTATCATGTCGGCAAATTCATCCAGATTCAAGTCTCCCCGAGAAGTGTCAAGAATTGAATATCCTTTCGGTATGAATTGCTCTAGTTGCTTGGCATAATCTTCGGCTTTTACTTCTGGCTCATCCTTCGAATTAGGTTGTTCAGTTTCTTGTGAGTTTTTGTCGATTGCTTTTTCCGTTGATCGTTTTTTATCGGTTTGTCCGCAAGCGAATAAGAACGTTGCCACTAAAACAGAAAATAGGAGTTGTTTATGTTTCATGCCATTAAATATAATGGATTAACCGTGTTTTTTGAAATACAGATTTCTAAATTAGTGATGAAACGAACTACAACACACTAAAATACCCGCTCTTTTCCTGATTATTCGATTTAAACGAGTAAAAGTAAACGCCTTGAGATAAGCGTTCGCCGTTCATGTCGTTTCCCTTGAAAAAAGCCGATCCGTCATTTCCATGAAATACTTCATTTCCCCAGCGATTATAAATAGTGATTTCATAACCGAAACAAGCGGTGTATACCGGATTAATGAGTAATTCATCATTGAGATCATCGCCATTGGGTGTAATCACATTCGGAATTTCGAGGTGCTTTAAATCGCTGTAAAATTCGCAGGGAGAAACGATAACAGGTTCTACAGATTCGATATTGGTACAAATAGCCATCAATGAACCTGCAGAGCCTCCGGGGCCTTCAATGGTAATAGATGTATAATTTAACGCATTAGAAACGGTAAAGATACCACCACCACCCAACGCGTCGGGATCGGCATTCAATCCACTTGTCACCACATTTCCATTTACTGAAGAAAAACAACTGGAAACATCTGTCACTGCTGGAATTCCGGTATTGGTGGTAAAAGTGAAAATCTCATTGATGACTTGCCCGGTGGCATTGAGAACGAATGTTACGTTATTCACTGGTTGACTGAAATTCACGGTGTAACTGAAAGAACCGGTAGAACCCAACCAAACGGAATTGGCAGGAGTAGAATAATTACCGCAACTCGTGTAGGCATCAGAAAAGGTGAAAACCGATCCGTCGAAAGTGGATGTTATTTCTATTCCATTAACGGTTGCGGGTGGAACAACTTGTGTGTTACATGATTGCGCTGATGATTGTGAAACTGAAGCTACAAGCAGCACTAAGACAAAAAAGAAACGGACTACCAAGTTGCGAATGTTCATATATGAATGACGCTTAAAACGTACAAGTAGTTGGATTGTTTTATGGATTTGTTTAAAAGTCGCCAGCCTTCGATACATTTTGCTTCACTACGTTGCACAAAACACTCAGTCTGACTCCTAGTGAAAAGTTGCTTCACTACGTTAAGCAAAGAACATAGTCTTACTCCGAGGTAATAGTTGGCTTCACTGCGTTGCGCTAATGTGTTGAAGGTTTATTATTAGAAAAGCTACACTATGTTGCGCAAAACACTCAGTCTGATTCTGATTTACGAGATTAGGAAAAAGACTTGCAAACACTATTTGATACCTGTTACTCGATTAAAATTTTTCTTTTTGGATAGTGATTTTAAATCATCCAGTTTACCAGCAATGAGAGCTTCTTTTTTCTTTCGGGTCCATTTTTTGAGTTGTTTCTCGCGCATAATAGCCGGAAACGGATTTCTGAATTGTTCTGCATAAACAACCATTACGGGTAATCGACGTGAGGTATAACTCCCCGGATTTCGAGAAGTCGCATGTTCAATAAACCGTCTCCCTAAATTATTGGTAACACCTACATAATAGGATTGATCAGCACAAAGAAGTATATAAACATAGTAAGTTCGCATACTTTAAGTTCGAAACTATTTTTCAAAAATCAAAATGCTTCAATAGCTTCCACGTTCAATTCAAGTAATTCTTGATTGTTTGACCTAGCTGTCAGGCTGAGAGATTTCTTGTTGCCAAGTTGTTCCTTGATTTCATCGTCAGGCCGGGAGGTTTCTTGTTACTAGGTCGTTCCTTGATTTGTTTGAATCGCCGTCAGGCCGAGAGTTTTCTTGTTACTAGGTCGTTCCTTGATTTGTTTGAATCGTCGTCAGGCCGAGAGTTTTTTCGTTATTAGATCGTTCCTTAATTTGTTTGAATCGCCGTCAGGCCGAGAGTTTTCTTGTTACTAGGTCGTTCCTTGATTAGTTTGAATCGCCGTCAGGCCAAGAGTTTTCTTGTTATTAGGTCGTTCCTTGATTTGTTTGACTTTGCCGTCAGGCCAAGAGTTTTCTAGTTATTTGGTCGTTCCTTAATTTGTTTGAATCGCCGTCAGGCTGAGAGATTTCTTGTTGCCAAGTTGTTCCTTGATTTCATCCTCAGGCCGGGAGGTTTCTTGTTACTAGGTCGTTCCTTGATTTGTTTGACTTCGCCGTCAGGTCGAGTGTTTTACGCAACGCAGTGGAGTAAAATGTATCGAGGCCTAGGCGAATTCAAACTCATCCTCATGCTCTGCAACATAACTCAGCAAATCCCTGATTTCATTCAAATCGAATGAAGTCACCAATTTTCCTCGATATTCCTTGAAATGAGAGATTCCCTTGAAATAATTGGTGTAATGACGTTTCATTTCAGCAATTCCCAGCTTTTCGCCTTTCCAGCGTACGCTCATTTCAAGATGGTCTTTGGCTGCCTGAACGCGTTGTGCAATACTTGGTGCAGGTAAATGTTCACCTGTTGCCATAAAGTGCTTTACTTCATTGAAAATCCATGGATAACCGATAGCAGCTCTACCGATCATAATACCATCAACTCCGTAGCGATTTTTATATTCCAACGCTTTTTCAGGAGTATCAATATCGCCGTTCCCGAAAATCGGAATGTGAATGCGCGGATTGTTTTTGACTTCAGCGATGAATTTCCAATCAGCTTCGCCTTTGTACATCTGCGAACGTGTGCGCCCGTGAATACTCAACGCTTCAATACCAATATCTTGTAAGCGCTCAGCAACTTCCATGATATTGATCGTAGAATCGTCCCACCCTAAGCGGGTTTTTACAGTCACTGGTAATGTGGTGCTTTTGATGCACGCTTTTGTTAAACGTACCATCAGATCAATGTCTTTTAGTACGCCCGCTCCAGCGCCTTTACAAACTACTTTTTTTACCGGACAACCGAAATTAATGTCCAGTAAATCAGGTTGTGTAGCGTCAACGATTTTGGCTGACATCGCCATTGCATCTTCATCACCACCAAAAATCTGAATGCCAATTGGTTTTTCGTAATCGAAAATATCGAGTTTCTGACGACTCTTAATCGCATCGCGGATCAATCCTTCCGATGAAATAAATTCGGTGTACATCAAATCGGCTCCGTGCTGTTTACACAAAGCTCTGAAGGGCGGATCGCTCACGTCTTCCATAGGTGCCAACAACAGCGGAAATTCGCCCAATTCAATATCACGGATTTTTACCATTGCGCAAAGATAGGGCAAATCTGAATTATGAATTGGAAAATCATGAATTATAAAGGTGGCACCCTCTTCATAATTAATCATTCATAATTGATAGTTATCGATGTGAGGCGATCTTAATTTCTTTCAACAGTTTATGTTGCGCATCAGCGAGTTTATTGATCGAAACATAACGACCGTTTCCAAATACAGCCGCTTCTTCCATCTTGCGTTCGTCGTTTGAACGGCATTGAATGCCTACTACCGAAAAGGTAATTCCTTCAGGAGCGTATTTGCGAACAATCGCTTGATAATCATTGGAATTGCTATTGAAAGCACCATCAGTAATAACTACCACCATATTTGCTTCATCAGGGGAAATGTCTTTGCGAACGGTTTTGTATCCCAGTTTAATTCCGCGCGTGGTCGACGACATTCCGGTGGCTTCCAAATCGGCTATTTTACCGTAAATCTCAGGTTTGTTCACACAATTAATGGTGGGCATGTACAATTGAGCGCCTTCCGAATAGGTCACAAACGCAATACGATCTTGCGGACGCATGTGTTTCACCAATTGATTCAGTGAAAACTTCAGTAAGGTCATTTTTTCGCCCAATTTCATTGAACTGGAAAGGTCAAGTACAAAAACTACGTTGACGGTTTTGTATTGATTGGTATCAAAATCTAGGAATAGTTGCGCTATTTCAGCCTGTTCTACACTGTCAGTTTCCAATTGTTCCGAGAGCGTTTTTTCCAAATCTTCTTCCGACACTCGTACCGGATTTTGTGCCAATTGAGGCTCACGATCAGGTTGAGGAATGGGATCTTTCTCTTCTTTTTTCAACGGAACCGAGATTGTTTCAATTTCCGGTGTAATGAAAACCCCTGTTTCAGTAGTTTCATAACCGTTGCGCGACACAATGAGGTAAAGAAAGTTGGGTTCCGATCTACGTGTAATGGAACCCGCACTTCCGGTAACCCACGATTCGGTGACAGATCCGTTGCGAATGATGGTTACAGTACTTCCGGGAATGGGGTCGCGCGTTACGGCATCAACACTAACAATCTTAAATTCGGTTTCTTTCGTGAAATCATCACCTTCAAATTCCGGGCATTTCTGCTCGAGCACATTTTTGTAATTGGGCATTTGGAGTACGTTTCCCACCACAATCAACGAAATAGGCGGTTCATCGGTACTCAACGCAACCCGCATCACGTATTTGAAATGACCCGTGGTGTCTGGATTTACCTGCAAACGTATGGTAAATGTGCTGTCTGATTGAATGTATTCTTTATTGAGCCGGTATACAACTTGCGGACTGTGTTCTACCGTTTTAATGTACATGCCACTTTCACTGGTATTGCGAATGGTAATATCGGCATAACGCTTGGTTGAGCGTTCAATGTTTCCGAAATCAATGGTGTCTGACTGGCTCCAACCACTCGTGATCAAACAACACAAAACAACAACCTGTAGAAGAAATTTGATCATAAGAGTATAGTTGAATTCGCTGCCATCCGTGCAAAAATTGTACCTAAATCAACCCCTGAAGATTGATTCGATTTTCAATATTACCGTTTTTCAGTTAATACGATTGTTAAATCACTCTAAAAGAAGCAATCCGTATTTCCTGAAGTAGATTGTATTGAGCGTCTGACAATTTATTGATTGGAATGTAGCGCCCTTTACCAAATTCAGCAGCTTCTTCCATAGCACGCTGATCGTTAGGACGATTTTGAATTCCGACTACCGAAAAGACAATTCCTTTTTTGGCGTATTTGCGCACCGTTTTTTGGTAATCATCCGAACTTTTATTGAAAGCTCCATCGGTAATAATGATCACCAAGTTGGCTTTGTCGGGCGAAAGTTGTTGCAACGCTTGTTTGTATCCGAGTTTGATTCCTTTTCCTCCGGCGGTCATTCCATGCGGTTTCAATTCGGCAACTTTGGCTTTGATGGCCTCTTGTTGTGTGCATGAAGTAGGAGCGAGGAGTACACTTGCCCCATCCGAATAAGTCACCAAGCTGATGTGATCTTCAGGTCGCATTTCATCTACCAAGCGGTTGAGGGAATACTTCATCAAATCCATTTTCTCACCAAGCTTCATGGAGCTGGAAACATCCAGTACAAACACCACATTTACCGGTTTAAAATGTTCCGATTCAAAACTGTTTGGTGGCAATTCGGCTAGAGCAGGAATAGTTTGTTTGATGACCGAATCTGATTGTTGATTGGCCAATTGCTGATCGATGATGATTTCTGCTGTTTCTGCCGTTAACTCTTGCGGTTCGTCAGGGATTGGTTCAGGGTTGGGGTTTGGGTTCGGAACCGGAATACACATTGTTGGATCCATTCTAAGCGGAATAGTGATTTCACTGATCTCCGGACCCACATAAACACCTGCTTCTTTTGGGAAATAACCATCGTGGGCTGCGAAAAAATAGAAATAACCCGGAATACTTTCCTGCTGAAACGATCCTTTTTTACCGGTGATCCAAGCTCCGGCTGGTGTTCCGTTGCGAATGATAGTTACCGTACTTTTAGCGAGCGGTTGACGTGTGTTTTCATCCACGGTAATAATGGTTAATTCCCGGGTTTGAACGCGTGAAGGTTGGCTTCCAAAATCCGGACAACTCAACATACCGGCCATCGTATTTTCGGAAAGTTCTTTCACAGTACCCGAAATTCGGATGTTCACCGGATTGAGGTTGTCACTGGTGTACACCTCGACATCGTACGAAAATGCGCCTTTTTTGCTTGGATTGACTTGTAAACGAAACGAAAAGGAGCTATCCGGAAGTAACACATCCGAACTGGCAAGGTAGACCACATCACTCGGTTTTTCAACCCGCAAAATGTAAGCTTTCTGCTTGCCCTGATTGGTCACCAAAATATCTCCAAAACGTTCAGAACCGGCGTACAATTCACCTAAATCGAGATTCTGAGTACTGAAAACGGTTTGCGCCTGAGTGCCAAGGCTTATGAAAATTATCAGAAGAAACAGTATTTTCCGCATAGAATGAAGGTACAAATTATTCGTGAATGGCAAAGGGATAGCGAGAAGTGTGCCAATGTATTCAGACCTGTTCATTGGATAATTGTTGGAAGTAGTTTTGTTAAACCACCAACAACCCATTCTCCCGCAAAACCTGCGCTTGTTTCGAATACCAAAACGGTTCCAGATCTTCTTGAACCATCGATTCATAACTCGTTTTGAGTTCCTGATAGGTCAACGATTTTTCGTTGGCAGGCGTCAATTTCGGCATCGTTTCAACCAACCAATCTCCGGTAGGTTTACTCACGTGTAAACTGAGTATTTCACGGCGTGTGTGAATGGTCAATTCTGCCATTTCCCAAGAATGTCCTTTTTTGTTTTTGGTGAAATAGGTAATGCCCGGAACAGTTCCCAACCAGACGATTTTTGCACTCGGTTTGGTGAACGATAATTCATCTTCGAGCAAAGCGTTTTCAATAAAGTTAGGAGCAATGCTCGTGCGTGGAATTTTAAAATCAAACCACTGAGGCAAAGGCAATTCAAAGCCCAAACCGTGCATGAAATTGTAGAGTGATTTTTTTAATCCGTAGCCGAATTTGTTGTGGTCGATGCCGGTTTTATCGGTGTAAAATACATCGTTGTTAGCGAAGGTTCCAAGCGTTTCTGTGTCTTTCAAAACACCGTAATCGCCCGGATTTAAACCAATCGGACTATGAGCCGTTAGCGCAAACTGGTGCCAGAATCCGGATTGTAATACACCGGCTTCAAACAATTGGCGCACCATTTCCAACGAATCGACCGTTTCCTGAACGGTTTGCGTAGGATAACCATACATCAGGTAAGCGTGTACCATGATTCCGGCTTCGGTGAAATTGCGGGTTACTTGGGCTACTTGCGAAACGGTAACTCCTTTGTCGATCAGTTTCAGTAGACGATCAGAAGCCACTTCCAAACCACCGGAAACAGCAATACAACCCGAATGTTTCAGTAATTGACACAAATCGGTGGTAAAACTCTTTTCAAACCGAATATTGGTCCACCAAGTCACGGTAAGTTGACGACGAATAATTTCCAATGCCAACGAGCGCATCAAAGCCGGTGGAGCAGCCTCATCAACAAAGTGAAAGCCGTTTTGTCCGGTTTGGGCAATGAGTGTTTCCATGCGATCGCACAACAACTTCGCAGCGATGGGTTCGTATATTTTGATGTAATCGAGTGAAATATCACAAAACGTACATTTCCCCCAATAACAGCCATGCGCCATCGTGAGTTTGTTCCAGCGTCCATCACTCCACATGCGGTGCATCGGGTTTACTACTTCAATTACCGAAATGTATTGATCGAGCAGTAAATCGCTGTAATCGGGCGTTCCAACTTCGCTCTGTTTGTAGTCAGGCTGTTTAGAACCGTTGCTGTATATGACCTCGTTTTCGTGCAGGACAAAGGTGCGTTTGAGATCTAAAATTGTTCGATCTCCTGAAATGTATTGCAAGATATTTTCAACGGGCGTTTCACCGTCATCTAGCGGAATAAAATCGATGAATTCAAAGACGCGTTTTTCTGTTAATGAGCGCAATTCCGTATTCGGGAAACCGCCACCCATAACCGTTTTTACATTCGGGTAGTGCTGTTTAATGTGTTGAGCCGACCGGAACGCAGCGTATAAATTGCCCGGAAACGGCACCGAAAACGCTACAATCGTTGGTTGATGTTGCTGCATTTTCGCTTCCAGCAAACGCAAGGTAATGTGATCGATGTAGGTCAATTCTTGTTGCAAGGCTTCGTATAATTCATCAAACGTACTTGCTGCTCGACCCAACCGCTCGGCATACCTACTAAATCCAAAATGCGGATCAACGGTTTCAACGATCAAATCGGACAAATCTTCCAAGTAAAGTGTAGCTAAATGCTTGGCTTTATCTTGCGTTCCCATTACTCCAAAAGCCCAATCAAGTTCTTCCAGCTGATCAAAACGTTTGGCTTGCGGCAGAAAAGCATCCTGACAAATGACATGTGCCAGCGTAGGATTTTTGCTTTGGAGGAACAGTACAACAGCATCTATTGTTTGAATATAATCTGCTTTCAGTGTAATGATCCGTTGAGCGTTGTCGGATAATTTGACCTCTTTTGTTTCAATTTCAGCGAATAATTGCGTCAATCCGGTTTTTGAAAAAAGTGCCAAAATTACCTCGATCCCCAAATCTACCTGCGTTGACGGAATGTTTTTGGTGTTCAGAAATCCTTTCAGGTAAGCCGTGGCCGGATAAGGCGTATTGAGCTGTGTGAAAGGAGGAGTAATGAATAAAATCCGGTGTTCCAATGCCTGTATATGAAGATGTCTTTGCAAAAATAGGCGCGGGATGCATCCCACGCTTACTTTTTACAAAGATATAGGAATATAACCGTACCTTTGCGCCTTTCTAACGGATAAAAGTTGACCTTTCTTTCTGTTAGCACGTATTTTAAAAGAGTTATGAAGCGTATTGTAGATTACCGCAAATTATTTAATGCCGACCAAGACACCGATTTGGCGCAGTTGAAATTGATGTACCGAAAATTGGTAAAAGAATGGCATCCTGATAAATTTCAAGACGGTGATGCGCTGAAGGAAGAAGCTGAAATCAAAAGTAAAGTGATCATTGATGCGTATCATTTTTTGGTGAGTATTGCTCCTGAAACACGTGAAGCACACTTGGAAGAATACACGCAAATTGTTTCTTCCAACATGATTACCGATTTTCATTACAAAGGACAATTACTGAAAGTTACCTTCCACAACGGTAGTGTTTACGAATATTTCGGAGTGAAACCGAATGTGTATACCAAGTTCAAGAATACACCTACGCCTGAGCGTTTTGCCCGTAGACACGTATTTCATTCTCACTTGTTTAGAAACGTAACCAAGGCGGTAGAAGAAACCGTTTGATTTTCTAATTTCGGTGCATGATTGCTCACCGGTTAAAAGCTTCATTCGACCAATACTTCGATGCTCCTTTGCGTGCATGGGAACAATTTGCCGAATTGTGTGAACCCGTTTTTTTCAAAAAGAACGAAATCATCAAGCGAGGTGGCAATCCGGAATTGTACGGTTATTTTATTCTTTCCGGCAGTGGGGGAGTGTTTGCATGGAAAGAGAACAATTACGTTTGCCTTGATCTCATGTACGAAGAATCGTTTTTCGGCGATTACATGTCATTGATCACGCATCAGCCCTCAGTATTGGAAACAATTGCACTTGAAAATTCGGAAATGATCCGGATCTCGAGAGCAAATATTGACCGGCTCAAAGAAACCGAAATGGGAAAGACCATTTTCCTGATGTCAGCAGAATCGACGTTTGTGGAAAAGCAACAACAACAGATTGATCTATTATTAAAAACCGCCGAACAGCGTTACCGCGATTTACTGGAAAAACAACCACTTCTCATTCAACGAACGCCCCAAAAACACATTGCTTCTTACTTGGGAATTACCACTCAAAGTTTGAGTCGATTACGACGAAAGATCGCGAAACTGTAGAAGTTACCCTATGATAACATTTATCCGCTTGAATGGAACTAGCTTTGCGGTGTAATTCATCGTCATGAAACAATTTACATCCATCCAACGATTTGCAGGAATCACGGCACTCGTGTTATTTACGGTCAATCTGGTTTTTCATCTGTTGATTCTTACAGGAGTCATTGATTACACACTGGTTTGGGGTGGAAGGCTCAGAACTCAAACTGAAATGGTGCAATTCGAAACAGTTTCGTTGGTGTTAAATGTGGTTTTTCTATTGGTCGTTTGTGTCCGAATGAATTGGATTCGTGTGCGCATTCCCGGCATAGCCTTAACGATCACATTGTGGCTGATGGCAGGTTTGTTCTTATTGAATACCTTGGGGAATCTCGCCTCACTAAACCGTTTGGAAACGTTGATTTTTACACCGGTTACGTTGGTGTTGGCGGTTTGTTGCGGGGTGTTGGCGATGGTCAAAAACCAAAAATCCCCGTCGGCCTAAACAAACGGGGATTCTATTTCATAAAAGTCGATCAACTTAAAAACTGACCAACTCACTCACTAGTTAACTCAAGAACTCACAAACTTATTTGCTCCACTCTTCAATCGACTTGTTCAACATTTTCACGTAATCTTGGTTGTCTTCTTTCGTTGCCAATTCCAATGCTTTTTTTGCTGTTTCGATAGCAGCTTTTTTATCGCCGGTTTCAGCCAACAAAAGTGCTTTCAAACGCACCATCCAATAAGCTTCCGGACGCATGCTAATTGCCGTTTCAACCCAAGCAAGTGCTTGTTTTGTCTCGCGCTTGTTGTCGTAGTAATACTGAGCTGCTCCAAAATAATCGTTCGCCGTAGGACCAGCCATCGTTTTCTTGATGTTTGCCATTACTTTAGCATCTGTTGGAACTGCAAACGGAACTACAACCTGAGTTTTGTCCCAAGTCAATGTCAAAGAAGCTCCAGCGCTCTGAATACCGTCAACACTAATAGTAAAGGTTTCAACAGCCTCTTTTAACGTAGTCGGTTTCGCAGAAACACGCAACGCTACTTTTGCTTCACTCCATTCTTCGGGCGTTCCCCAGTTTGAGAAATCGGAGTAAAAAATAACGTCCCAGCTTTCTTTTGTCGGTTTGGTATACAATGCATACGTTCCAGCTTTCAACGTGTCTTTACCAAAAACTACAGGATCACTGAAAGAAATCACCGTATTTTCATTGGCACCAGTTCTCCAGATTTCGCCGAAAGGCACAACATCACCAAAAATCACACGGTCGCGTTTTCCCGGACGAGAGTATTTTACCGAAATATCGGTTAAGCCTACTTTTTGTTCAACTTTTGCCTCCGGACTCAAGCGTGGGGCTAGTTGTGCGTTTGTTGTTCCAGCCAATAGCAAAAACAATGCTGCAATAAATGTCGTTTTTTTCATAATTCTATCTGTTATGCCATCTAAACGGCTGTGTTGCATGAATTGTTTATTTCAAGAATGCTTCTAAGGCACTTGCCAAGTTGTCATTCGCATTACCGAATTTTGTTGTGTAATCGGCATGTGAACGTTTGATTACCTCAAATGCTTCTTCGCGACCGTAAACGTGGGTAATTTCCACATTTTTCGCTCCACCGTCTAAATCTTTGTACGTAAGGAAGAAGTGACGTACGCGATCGATGACCATTTTCGGCATATCCTCGATGTTATCGATGTTTCCGTAGGCTTGATCACCTTTCAAAACAGCAATGATTTTATCATCTGCTTCGCCACCGTCGAGCATGCGGAATCCACCGATTACTTTGGCATCGCACAAAATATTCCCGTGGTTGAATGAACGTTCTGACAACACACAAATATCCAACGGATCACCGTCGCCTGTAATGTCGGTGCGGCCCGTTTTTTCATTCGAATAGGCTGCTACTTGCTCATCGCAATACGTTTGCGGCACAAACCCGTACAAACACGGCATTTGATTCGATAATTTTTGTGGACGATCAACCATAATATACCCAGAAGGTTTATGGATTTCGTACTTGATGGCATCGGAGGGAATGATCTCAATGAAGGCATTGACAATAGCCGGTTGTTTTTCACCGATCTCAATTCCATGCCAAGGGTGCGATGTAAAGCGCTTGCTCATCGCGTCGATTAATTGTTTGATTTCTGCTTTCATAGGGCGCAAATATACTAATTGATTTTTGATGTTTGATGCTTGATTTTTGATTGGTTTCGCCCTTTGATTAGCTAGATTTCACTGTAGTTGATTCGTTTTTTGAACGAGTATATTCGAAAAAAATCAACATTCATTTCCAAGAATCTGAGAGTCTACCTTAGACCTCATCAAGCATCGAAAATCAAGCATCAAACATCTTTAGATTTGCCTTGAAAAACATGAATATCTCGCTGCGGATACGGAAAGTCAATTTTGTAGTGACGAAACAACCGGTCTATTTCGAAGCGAATCTCTGATTTGTATTGATTGATATCCCAGCTTTGATCGGCCCAGAAGATGAGTTCCATGCACAAACCATGGTCGCCGAAATCGGTCATACGCACCTGAATGGGTTCTGATTTTTTGACTTTCGGATGACTCATAGCCGCTTGCACTAATAAATCGCTCACCATTTGCGTGTTGACGTTGTAAGGAACAACCAAGTTGATTCGAAAACGTGAAAGGTAGGAGCCATGACTCCAGTTTTCGACGTATTCTTGGGTTAGTTTTGTGTTCGGTACAATGAGAATGTTTCCGTCTCTGGTTTCAATTTGGGTGGTGCGCACGTTGATTTTTAGAATCTTGGCAACAATGTTTTCATTCGATTTTCCATCGTTGAATTCAATCACATCGCCCACACGGATAGTTCCTTCAAACAATAAAACGAATCCGGAAAACATGTCTTTGAACACATCTTGCAACCCTAATCCTAGCCCCACCAACAAAGCGGCTGAACCACCTAGGAAGATGCTCGGTTGCACATTGAGCGCGCCCAAACAGAAAATAAAAGCAAGGGTGTAAACAATGTATTTGGCCACTTGCATGTACACGTATTCGGTACCGCGATCAAAATGTTCGTCTTTGCGGAAACGGCGTTGCAGGTAGAGATTCAGCAGGTTTAGCGTGACTTTGGCTCCGAAAAAGATGATCACCACAGAAATGATGTTCTCGAAACTGATGCTGAAATTTTTATAATGAATGAATTTGTAATCGAGGAATTTCTGAAACGATACGTTGTAATTGTTGATCTTAAAACTCAAGATACTGAAATATCCTGCCGCAACGTAAACGGTTTGACTCAATAAACGCAACCAGGTGATGCGTCGACCTTCAATGCGAATGTTGGCTCCGGTGAGGTAACGTTTCAGCAATCGGTGAATAATCCTGCGGGCGACAATAGCAGCCAACACCACCATCGCAATAATGAGGATATTCCAAAAGCAAACTTTATACGGACCGAGCCAGAAAAGCGTTTCTGTCATGTTGTTAATGCGTTATGATACGACCAAGTTTCACCGCAATGGATTGTTTCACGCGTTCTAAGATAATTTGTTCCGAAATTAAATCGTTGATTCGCTCCATGTTTTCGGATTCAACGGTTTCCAATTCTTTGCGAATGGTTGCAATTCTGTTTTGAATAGCCCGCGATTTAAACGAGTAAATAGCTCCCATCACCGCTTCTTTCAACTTGTCGATTTCACGATTGGTATCTACGCTGTATTTACTGAGCCACATTGGGCTGATTTCGTATTCGTCAGTCTCGATTCCGGTAACGAACTGCACAATTTCCTGATCGCCGTTTTTGAGCCAATAACTGGTTTTATACAAGGTTTTTTGCGTCAAACCTTCCGTGATCAATTGATGTATTTTGTTGAACAGCGGATAGGTGAAAAACAACTGATCTTTTTCCAGTTCATGACAAATGAGTTCTGCAACACTTACTTCAACCGGTTGCGGAATGCCGTGTTCATTTAAATGTTCGGTTTCCATAGCAAACTGACCGTATTTCACCAAAATGCGCAATAAGTCAAATTCTTCAATCGAAAACAGTGGTTTTACCTCGGTTACCTGTTGCTCCGTACGTGGAACAAATGTGTCGGTTAAATCAGGGTTTTCGGCAATTTGTGGTTCGTTGAGTTCCTTGGCAAGTTTGTTTTTGAGCAGTTTGTTCAACTCACCAATCACCAACGATTCTTCCAAATCAAATTGCTTGGCAACCTCTTTGATGTAAATAGAACGCGTAATTTGATCAGGAATCAGTGAGATAGATAACACCACTTCGCGAATCATCGCTGCACGCTGAATAGGATCCGTTTTCCCTTCTTTCAGCAACATGGAAGTCTTGAAACTCAGGAAATCTTGCGTGTTGTCTTTGATGAAGTCCATGAATTCCGTAGAACTCACTTTCTTGGAATAGGAATCGGGGTCGTCGCCATCCGGAAACAACACGATTTTCACATTCATGCCTTCTTCCAAAATCAAATCGATTCCGCGGAAAGAAGCTTTGATCCCCGCCGCATCACCATCATATAAAATGGTAATATTGGGCGTGTAGCGTTTGATTAATTTGATTTGCTGACTGGTCAGTGATGTACCCGACGAAGAAACCGAATTGGCCACTCCGGCTTGGTGCATACTAATGACGTCGGTGTATCCCTCACAGAGGTAACAATTGTCGTATTTTACAATGTCGCCCTTGGCAAAATACAAGCCGTAAAGAATCTCACTTTTGTTGTAAATGATACTTTCTGGCGAGTTGAAATACTTGGCAACTTTTTTATCGGTAAACAGCGTTCGACCTCCAAAACCGAGCACACGACCCGAAATGGAGTGAATGGGAAACATGACCCGTCCACGGAAAAAGTCAAAATGGCGGTCGTCTTTCGATTTCACCAGACCAACCGACTCAAGGTATTCTAGCCTGTAGCCTTTATCTAGCGCGCTTTTGGTGAAATCGTTCCCCGAATTGAGGCAATAACCGAGTTGGAATTTTTTGACGATATCTGGCCGAAAGCCACGTTCTTCGAAATACGATAATGCAACGGTTTGTCCTTCGTTGACCTCGTGCATGTTGTGCATGAAGTGTTCTTTGGCAAACTCGTTGATGATGTATAAACTTTCGCGCTCGGTAATAGCGGCAATTTCTTCGGCCGTTTGCGGTTCGTCTTCCGGAACTTGAACACCGTATTTATCAGCTAGCCAACGTAGGGCTTCCGGATACGAAAAATGCTCTTTTTCCATCAGGAACGTCACCACCGAACCACCTTTTCCGGAAGAAAAACACTTAAAAATCTGTTTGGCGGGCGACACCATAAACGACGGTGTTTTCTCGTCGACAAACGGACTCAAGCCTTTCAAACTTGAACCTGCGCGTTTTAAATTCACAAATTCCCCGATCACCTCCTCAATACGAGCAGTTTGCATGATTTCATCAACAATATGCGGGGGAATTCTAGACATGTATTTTTATTGTGCTGGGGTAGGAGGTACTTGAGCGCTCGGACTACCGAAATCTTTTTCTTGTGAAACGTTCCCTTTTTCGTCGTACGTAATCCATTCGCCCGATTGAACGTCGTTTTCATAATGACCGTAATAACGCATCATTCCGTTAGGGTAACGCACAAACGAATCACCGTTTTTCTTTCCGTGCGAATATTCTGTCATGGATAATTCCACGCCATTTTCGGAATAGAAAAACCAACGGCCGTGACGCAATTCGTTTTCGTCTTGCGGACCACGGTATTTCACTGCTTTTCTTCCCGGGTAATATTCGGTATAAACACCGTCTTTCACTTCGAAAAGTGATTCTGGTTCAACAACTTTGTTTTCAGGGCTTCCACAAGCCGCCAACAGGGTAATTACTGCTGTTAGCAACAACAGCGACCAATTTTTCATGATTGTTTTGATTTGAAGTTCAAAAATAACGAAAGTTCGGCTCATATGGAGAACGAAATTCCTATCAGCTAAACGTTGATTTCGGAAAAATGGTTAGTTTCCGTTTTATTTTGCTTGAATATGGTTTCGTTTACCTGTTTGTTTTTCTTTGCCTGGGGATTTTACCTGTTAGCGCGCAAACACAAACGCATTTCGTGGTTGTTTTCCATTGTCGGAATAGCATTTTACGGCGGAGTTGATTTCGGAATCAATTATGGTTACCGCATTCTTTTATCTGCTCAGCATTGGGATCCGTCTCCCGATTTGATTCCCTTGATTGAGTTACTGTTAATTGTCATCAATATTGTGCTGACAGGATTGTTTTACCTGTTACTGAAACGGTATTGGGAACGGAATGAGCTCATTGAAAACGAAGATTTACTGGATCAATAATCCACTGAACGGAATAAAGCGTTTGCACAACTAGAATCGTTTCACTAGTTTCGAAAAAAACAACCGATGCTTGCACTGATCCTCATTTTCTATATTGGCAGAGCCTTTTATCGTTTGGCGAAAAAACACGACCGTTCAAAGTGGATGTATGCCATCATAGGAGTGGTGACTTATTATGTTGCCCAGTTCTTACTTCAGGTGGCAATAGCTATCTACTTGTTGTCGGGCGGAAAAAATCTCGCTTTGGGCACCGAATTAGTCATTGCATTGATCGGTATGTTGGTTGGAGCCGGAGTTGTGGCGGTTTTTTATTACATCCTGAAACGTATTTGGGAAAACAATCCGAAAAACAGCTATGAAGAGTTGTTGGATCGGTAATTCAATGATCGGTACAACCCATTTGCAGAATTAGAAACGTTTCATTAGTTTCGAAAAAAAAACAACTACCTATGCTTGCACTTCTTCTCATCTATTTTGTCGGCAGAGCTTTTTATAGATTAGCCGAAACACACAATCGATCGAAGTGGTTATTTGCAATTCTTGGAGTAGTTATGTATTACGTTGCGCAATTGGTATTTGCGGGTATTTTATTGGTAATTATCTACGCAAATGATTCATACGTAACAACACAGGTAGAATTGCTAGCTACGCTTGGCGGTATTGGAATTGGAGCGTTATCTGTTTGGTTGTTCTATTACTTACTCAAAAAAGCTTGGGAGAAAAATCCGAAAAGCAATGATGATGAATTATTGGATCAATTGTAACAGATAAATTAGTCAAAAAGCAACTTTTTATAGATCATTATGATTCCACTTTTAATCGTATTAGCCCCTATTGTTTTTATGATCAGACCGTTTCGCGACTTAGCGTATGACTTTGGTAGACACCGTGGCGGGTATGCCTTTTTGGCTGTTGGCACCTATATTGGGGCGTATATCATTTTCGGGGTTATTATCGGATTGATCATGGCAAGCACAATGCAACCTTCAGATACGGAAACGATTTCTACTTATTCACAGCGCGTTGAACGCAATGCATGGTTAACTCTTTTCATGATTATTTTAATGGCTTCGCTTTCGGTTGTAGGATTGTATTATCTCTTAAAATCGAATTGGAAGAAAAATCCGAAAAGAGATTCAAATCCGGATTTGTTGGATAGTAAGTAACCGATTACTTCTCGCGATTCACGGTGTATTCTACCAACCCGATCAAGGAACGTTTGGCCGGAGAATCAGGAATATCTGTCAATAAATCCAAGGCTTCGTTGGTCAATTCCATCATGCGACCGTGGCAGTATTGAATTCCGCCGGCATTGCGCACCAGTTGAATGGCTTTATTGACGTAGTATTTTTCTTCGTTGTGTCGTTTTACAATGTTCATCAATTCCTTGCGGGTGGCTTTATCGCTGTTTTGCAAAGCATAGATGAGTGGTAAAGTAATCTTCCGCTCGCGAATATCGTTTCCGGTAGGTTTACCAACATCATCGGTACCATAATCAAAAATATCGTCCTTGATTTGGAAGGCAAGACCAACCAATTCACCGAACTTGCGCATGCGAGGAGCTAAATCTTCACGGTCTACCGACGCAGCAGCAGCTTCGCAAACCGTTGCAATTAGCGATGCAGTTTTCTGACGAATTACTTCGAAGTAAATTTCTTCTGTAATGTCGAGTTTGCGGGCTTTTTCAATTTGCAATAACTCGCCTTCACTCATTTCGCGTACCGCTCGGGCTACAATTTGCAAAGCACGAATATTGTCGTTTTCCAACGAATGCAATAACACACGTGAAAGCATAAAATCGCCCACCAAAACGGCAATCTTGTTTTTCCACAAAGCGTTTACCGAGAAAAATCCTCTACGTTCATTGGCATCATCAACTACATCATCGTGCACCAAAGATGCTGTGTGGAGCAATTCAACCAAAGAAGCCGATTGATAGGTTTTGTCATTTACTTCACCCAGCATTTTGGCAGTGAGAAATAAAAACATGGGACGCATTTGCTTGCCTTTTCGGCGAATGATGTAGTGAGTGATTTTGTCAAGCAACGGCACTTTTGATTGCATACTCTCTTTGAAACGCACTTCAAATAACTGCATTTCTGTTTCAATGGGAGCTAAAATCTCTTTTACCGTCATGATAACACAAAATTAATCCAATTACCAAGGTAAACAGTTGAAAAGGCAATAAGTTTTTGTCAAAAAAGGAGGTAGGTATAAAAAGTGACCGCTTGTAGTGGTAATACAAGCGGTCGTCCATCTTTAATCGGGTGTGTGTTAGTTTGAGGGCGATTATTCTAATTTTAGTACCCAGGCATTCGCATAGTCGTCTTTCCAATGATTACGTTCGGTATTCGCAGTTGAGTAATCTTGGGTATAAAGCATAAATACATTGTAAATACTGATAGACTTGTGAAACGTGATCGAAGCGGTTTCACCTTCATTTGCCAAAATTTGTTTTTGAAACAAAGCGGCATTGTCTTTTACGCTGAAAGAACCAATCACAACATAGAATCCTGCAGGCATTGGCATTCCGTTTTCATCAAGGAAATCGGCAGTACTGTGTGTACGGTAATTTCCTTTTTGATTGTTAGAAGGTGTTGCTGACGAATGATCTGCAGGAAGTTTTGATGACTCATTCATGCTGTTACGCAATGAAGCAATACTGTCATTGAATGCTGATTTTACAGCGGCAAGACTATCGCTCAAGGCTTGTTCAGATTGTTTGATCGCTTCCAATTCGTTTTCTACACGCAAGATATCCGCTTCGTTTTTGTCGGTACGCAAGCGTAATTCTTCCAACTCATGGTCATGTTGATCCAATCGTTTTTTGGTATCGCTACCAAATTGATAACTTAACAAAAATTCATGTGTTGCTCCGGCATACGAACGCAGTTTTGAAACACCGAAATCGTGAGAATAACCAACGCTTAGGTTTTTGTAACGAACACCAGCGCTCACACCAACGGCATACTTGCTACGGTAGCTCAATGCAAACCATCCTCTGCCTTTCCAATCGGCTACTGCAGTGATGTCGTATTGAACAGGTGCACCTGAAACGCCACGTACTACAACCATCGGGTAAGCCGTGATGCCTTGTTTGGTATTTACATCAAACACATATTTGGCTGTTCCAACAAAATGGCGTTGCATGTCAAAGTAGTTGATTGTGCCGTCATCAGCTCTGAAACGAGCTTTATTGCCGAGTAATTGTGGAACGGCAAAACCTACTTGCAATCGTTTCCATTCATACAACAATCCCAAATCGGCTGTGAAAACCGTACGGTGCATTTTCTGTTGAAACAATGACGGATCGTCTACATCGCGCACAATGGCTTGATCGTAGTTGATGGTATGATCTACAACTCCAGCTGCTAAACCGAATGTCAAGGTATGACCTGTCCACAAATTCAACGAGTAAGAGTAATTGCCCGAAACACCGTTTCTGCTCAGAATGCTGGTCACATCCGAATAGGCATTCAATCCCAAACCAACTCCTTTGATGTTGATAGGACCGTTGATTGTAAGGGAAGTAGTTTGAGGCGAACCCGCAATTCCCGAAAATTGAGAACGGTGGGTAAGGAATACATTTACGTCTTCACCCGAACCGGTATAAGCCGGGTTTAACACAAACGGATTCATAAAATAGTGGCTTCCAAGTGGCAATTGCTGTGCCTGAGCTTCTGAAGTGAGAAGCGTGAAACCAAGTATGATTGAGAAAATTTGCACTTTCATATCGTATCTTTTAAGTTGGTTATTAATGGTGCAAGATGGTTACAGCACCTTTATACACTTTGTCGGAATCAGCGAACTTCAATACATAGTAGTAAGTTGCGTCGGGAAGTAATTTCCCTTTGTAGGTTCCGCCCCAGGAGTTGTCATACGAATTGGATTCGTACACGATTTCACCTTCACGATTCATGATGGATACTTCCGTATTCGGGTAAAACTCGATGTTATCGACAATCCATGTGTCGTTTTTGTGATCGTCATTCGGCGTCACGGTATTGGCAATCATCAGGTTCATGTCAGCTTCTACTGTTATGGTCACTGAATCGACCGCCATACAACCATTTACGTCTGTTCCTGTGAGTAAATACGTAGTGGTTACCACCGGAGCTGCTGTCGGGTCTGGAACATTCGGATCTGAAAGTCCTGTTGTTGGGAACCAGTTCCAGTCAATGATAGCCGGTCCTGTTGCAGAAAGATCCACACTGTTTCCAATACCGATCGATGCACTGTTTCCTGCTTCAATGTATGTGTTACCGATTGCATTCACGATGATGCTATACCAAGCCGTATCTGCTTGCGGTACTTGACAGGCAAACGGATTGTTTACAACCATTTGAAGAAGTACTGTATTACCTGCGTCTGCTACGGAAGCCGTGTAAGTAGGGAAGAGACTAGTGCTATCCAACAAGATTCCGTTTCCGTTGTGTGACCAATCAATGATTCCGTTGGCAGCTTGCGCACTCATTACGGTTACCGCATCTCCGCTCGGACAAATTGTTGAGCTTCCTCCTGCAATGGCAACCGGTAGCGGTGTGATCGTTACAACAAATTGTGCCGTATCTGCAATAGGAGCACATGTATTATTGCTAGTGACAATCATTTTCAATGTTACCGTGTTTCCTTCGTCAGAAAGAGATGATTGATACATTGGCGTTAAACTGCCGGTTCCGAATAAATTTCCGGCACCATTGTGACACCAATTGTAGGTTCCGTTAGCAAAACCGGCTCCGGTTACCAACAGCGAATCACCTGCACAAATGGTTGACATTCCGTTAAGGTTTGCAGTCGGTAGCGAATCAAGCATGATTACAACCTCTGATGAAGTGTCTACACAACCACCTGAATTGACCACTCTACGGTAGTACATTTGATTTTGTGTAAATACAGATGCGTATACTTCGTAATTCGATAACGTATTGTATTCATAAGCAGCAGAGAAGGCGTTGCCTGAAGTTGTGCTTTCTTCCCAGAGATAGGTGTATACACCATTTCCTCCGGTAAGTGTTCCTCCGGTTAACATTCCCGCACTGTTTTCGCAAATAGAAGTACTCGTTCCAGCTGAGTTGCCCAGAATGACCGGATTAATTTGAATACTTCCTATTAAACCTGCATCGGTACAAAATCCTGTAGAAGTAACGGTGTAGAAAAAAGTTCCTGTTTCGGTAGGAAGTCCACTGATTGTGAAAATTCCACCGCTAAAGCTTCCTGTTACACCTGCTGGTAAACCGCTAGCTATTGCGCCAGTGGCAGAACCGCCAAGGTTGTAAGTAATCGGAGTAATCGCGATGTTCTCACAAAGAACTTGATCGTTGGTAAACGGTGCTGAGGTCAGAACAATCGTTTGGATAGTTGATTGGATTGAACCGCCTAAACTTACCGAAGGGCAACTTCCGCCACTTGTGGTAACGGTATAGTTATAAACTCCTACCGAATCAGGGCTTCCTGAAATGGTAAGAATTCCTG
>Ga0302296_1000758_pt1 | contig 25261 bp, 23 predicted proteins | sample III_Fen_N3_1_FD_194546 | JGI IMG/M metagenome (GOLD analysis project Ga0302296, IMG submission 194546) | Peat permafrost microbial communities from Stordalen Mire near Abisko, Sweden - III_Fen_N3_1 | ecosystem: Environmental > Terrestrial > Soil > Wetlands > Permafrost | place: Sweden: Abisko...
TGGAAACGTACACCGACTTTTTCAATGGCGAAATTCTGGGCAAGAAGAAGTTTATCCGCGACTTCTCGAAAGGAAACCAGAAAAAAGTGGGCATCGTGGCTGCTTTAATGGGCAAACCCGAAATCGTCGTTTTGGATGAACCTTTCGCCAACCTCGACCCCAGCTCGCAATACAAACTCCGGAAACTGATTAAGAATTTTGCAGTGCAAAACGGAACCACTTTCCTGATTTCGGACCACACGCTCGAAAACATTGCCGATGTTTCCACCCGGCTGATTATCCTAGAAAAAGGCAAAATCGTTCGCGATGTTCCGAAGACTGAAACTACATTGCAGGATGTTGAGGCCTTCTTTAAACCGGTGGTTGAGGCGGAAATGTTTTAGGTTAACATGCATTGCAAAAAGAAAAAACAATGACATATACATTTAACGAACATCTGCATAACTATGCCGTTTGGGCTGCTGCTCGTGCTGTCGCGCGAAATTTTACAAATACAGCTAACGTTAAATCAGCAATTGAAGAAACCGGACTTCGAAGGCTGCTTGATAACAATGAAATGTTCTCTATTGCAAGCTTTGATCAATTTCATCGCGAAACAGCTAGAAAAATTATTGCTCATTTAAAGTATATAGATAAAGGACTTGAACAAAAAGCAACTTACGGCCGGGCAGCTAAAATAATTGCCATCTATATTAAGACTGCAATTGTTGTTCGAGATATAGGGGTGAGTAATCTTGCAAGGATAGCCCACCCTCCGATCGATCGAATTTTATTAACAAACGCGAACAAAGAGCATAAAAAGCTTGGGTTAGTTAGGTATAATTGGACTCAATTATTAGAAGATGAGTATTTTGAATTGATCGAAAAACTAAGGACCATTAAGTGTGAGTCCTTCTGGGAAGTGGAACGATTTTGGTCGCCTATACAAGCTGAATAAATATTCACTAATGAACGAACAGAAGTCATCAAGGATTATCCCAGAGGGATAAAATGTTTATAGAATATAAATCCACCGCTCAACATTCGACCCCTCGGGGTCGAACCATTTATTTCATATTCGGTTCTATAAATATATGACCTCTCTGAGGTCTTTTAAGTTGGGATAAAAAGGAACCATACTATTCATTATGAGCAAATCAATTTCAAATATCTTCTTCATAATTCTCGTCGGCCTTTTCTCCTGCACCCAACCGGAACCCCAGATCAAACTCCAATCGGGCGACCTACTGTTTCGGGGAAAGTCATCCGAAAACATTTCGGAGGCAATTGACAAAGTAACGCAGACATCAGCAGCAACCCATTTTTCGCATGTGGGTTTGGTTGAAGTTACCGATACGGGAATTGCGGTGTTGCATGCTTACCCCGAAGGCGGAACATGTATCGTTTCGCTCAAAGAGTTTCTGCATCCAAAAGGCGATTCGGTGAGGGTAATTGCCTACCGGCTGAAGGAAGAAGGACAAAAAGCAATTCCGGCAGCCATCCAAAAAGCGCACTCGATGCTGGGCAAACCATACAATTTCAGCTACATTCTATCCGACACTGCCCACTATTGTTCGGAGTTTATATACCTGGTATTTGCAGCCGACTCGGTTTTTAAGCTTGAACCAATGACTTTTAAAGACCCGAAAACCGGGACTTTTCCTAAAGCCTGGGTGGAATACTATCAAAAAATGGGGATTGAAATTCCGGAAGGAAAGCCAGGCTGCAATCCCAATGGACTGGCGGCTTCCGAAAAATTGGAAAAGCTTGGAGAAATCAAATGATGGGCAAAGCCCAATCATAGCAACCCTTTCTCCGTCCCATAAATGGGACGGCAAAGGATATCTCCTCAATCTACATTAACGGCCAATCGAAGCACTATTCTTTGTCGTCTGCTTTAGCTGACGGATATGGATAAAAAAAATTCCTGGGCTTAGCCCCAACTGACAAATAAGAGAAAAGGGCTAAAGCCCAGAATAGTGTATTCTATTCTATCCGTCCCTATTCATCGGAACGGCAAAGGATATCGCCCTGATCAATCAAAACTCAAATTCAAAGCATTATCTTTTGCCGTCTGCTTTAGCTGACGGATAATGATGGGAATTGATTCCGGGGCTTTAGCCCTAACTAAAAATCTTTATTCAAAATCGAATTATTCAGCTAACATTCACTAAATTAGTGTCTAAACTCAAAATTTGTTTCTCATGTCATACGCCAAAATCTGGCTACATTGCGTTTGGAGCACCAAAAACAGAGACCAAATTATATCTCAATCGTTTCGTCCGGAATTACTGAAGCATTTCAGGGAAAATGCAGATGAAAAGAACATTGTTCTGGATTATATTAATGCACACGAGAATCATGTTCATGCCCTTATCAATCTTGGGAAACAGCAAAATCTGGCTACCATCATGCAGTATTTGAAAGGTGAAAGTTCGTTCTGGATCAATAACAAGAAAATCCTTCCTTATCATTTCTCGTGGCAGAACGATTATTTTGCAGTTTCTGTTGGCCACTCGCAGGTAGAACGGATTAGAAACTACATAAAAAATCAGGATGAACACCACCAAAAAATGAGTTGGGAGGAAGAGGTTAATCTCTTCATGAAAAAATATGGATTTGAGCAGATTAAGGGCTAGAGCCTAGAAACGAAAACTCATTTAACCGTTGGCTAAAGCCAACGGCAAAGGATAAAGCCCTGATTAAGCATTTCTGTCTTTCAACGCGCTATCCTTTGCCGTCTGCTTCAGCTGACGGAATCCGTTTTGAATTATGCCTTGCCGAAACATACAATGCAACAGCCGCCGTGCAGAAATAAAAACCCATCAGGATAAGCATTTGTCCGGATTCGTGGCGGATTTCATAAATACCAACGCCCATGCTCCGAACACGCAGATAGGCCGGAATCATGATGGTGGATGGGAACAAATGAGACAGGTTATACAGGAAAGGAGGAATGGATGAGGCAGGCCAGGATACACCACTCAGGAAAATAACAATCGGGGACATGAACACCATGAACATGATTGACGATTCGCGGCGTTTGAACAGAACCGAAAAGGTAATTCCCATAAATATGACCGACAACAAAAATGGCAAAGTCAGCATCAAAACAGTGAGGTAACTGCCTTGGTTGGGATAACTGAACCACGAATGAATCCAGATCATGGTAAAAATGCAATTAACGGCATAAATGGTGAGGTACGACAACGACTTCCCGAATAAAATGGGCAAAACGCCACCCTTTTTGAGTGCCACCGGAACCAGAAAACTGTCCTGTTTCTTTTCTTTGGCGGTTCCGCCGAGCATACCGATTCCGATCAGCAAAGTTTGCTGAAGAATGATGATGATAATTCCGGGCATCATCGCCGAGCCATATCCTGACGACGGATTGAACCAATAATGAATATCGGCAACCAACGGATCGCGTAATTGCGCCGCCTGATCGAACGTCTTTCCTTCCATCATCAGCTTTTTGATTTCGACACCTGCGGAAAAAGTTCCAACCGTTTTAACCGAACCACTGAGCAATTGTCGGTAAATCAGAAAATAACTTCCGTCGGCAAAAACCGAAACATTCGATTGTTTCCCGTTCAGAATATCCTTTTCAAAATCTTCCGGAATGACCAGAATCCCTCCTGAATTAACTTCAAAAAAATCTTTTTTGGCTTCATCCAGACTGGTAGCAACCCGATTAATTTCAATCTGTTCGGCGCCTTCAAGCATTTTAATCAACTGGTGACTGGTGGTTGTGCGATCCAAATCGACGATGGTGGTTTTTAGTTCGCGAACGACTTCATTTTTATAGGCAATGGCATAAACAATCGGGTAAATCATCAACGCACCAACCAAAATCAGGATCGCACCGCTGTCTTTGCGGATGTCCCTCAATTCGTCGCGGTAGAATTTCCCCGTCATTTGAATGCCTTTGTGTATTTTCTTGAACATGATAATATTGAAATTCGTTTTGTTATTTCTGTAGAGACGCGACGCATCGCGTCTCTACATCGCGTCTCTACATTCTGACATTTATCGTTCCAAATTGTCCCTCCTCAAGGGCTAACTCATAACTTATAATTCATAACTAACCTACACCTTTCCCCAATATTTTTCAGTCCTTAAAACCTTTTTCAGTCGGGGCAAAAAACTCACCGAAAGCAAGATAAACAATACAAATATTGCCATCGGAATGAGAACATTAACCACCGCTTCACCGCGAATGGCCTGAGAAATAAAGATCTTCACCCATTGGGTAAACGGGAAAAGATATGAAAATACCCTGGCTACAACCGGCATCGCAAACTGAGGAAAAGTCAGCCCGGAGAAAGTCAAAGCCATCATCGCGTAAGCGCTTGCCAGCGACAAACCGAGACGCAGGTTGGCCGTAACCGAAATCAGCAAAACTGCCAGCAATTGGTAGGTTACAATCATCATGATTTCGCCCAGCATGATAAAAGCAAAACTTCCCTGAAGCGGCGTTCCCATCCGCATAAATAAAACCACATTCATTACAACCGCATCAACAGCAAGCAAAATGGTATACGGAAAAAGTTTCCCGGCCAAACCAACAATGAGACTTCCACCCGAATGTTCCAGCCATTCCGGACCAGTTCCTTCGCGCACTTCGGTACCCACAGCGAATACATTCGACAGTAAAGTAAAAATCACGAGCATCAATGGCAGAAGCGCACTCAGCAAAAAATAGGAATAATTTCCGAAGGGATTAAACAGAATGTGCTGCTGAAGCCTGACTGGCTGAACTTTCGCTTTTGCCTGTCGTTCAGGCAACCCGCTTTTCATCGCGAATTGCATTTTGATTCCTCCTGAAAGGGTTGCCAGCGATTTGTAAATCCCTTTTTGGAGGTATCCACCCTTCAGGATATTGGTATTATTAATGAACACCGGAATTCTCTCGCTGCTGCCTTTCAGTATATTTTTTTCAGTTCCCTCCGGAATAATTACCACGGCATCCAGCTTTCCTTCGGCCATCTGCTGATAGGCTTCTTCCTGATTGGGAATGTGCATCGCAATTTCAGCTTCGGGCGTCGCATCAATCCACATTGCCACTTTCCGCGACAAAACCGTGTTGTCCAGATCGACAATACCAACCGGGAGGTTGCGCGGAACTCCTTCAGCAAAGATCAGGAGCAAAATCACAAACGAGATGAGCGGGCCAATCAACGTGGTAAACAGGTAAATTGTTGAACCCGACATCCGGTCGATTTCGCGCAGAAAAACCCTAAAAAAGGGATTCTTCCTGAAAAACGATTCTCTGTTCGCAACTGAATTTGGTGTTCTATTTAGTTTCTTCTTCATTGAAGATATTAGTCATTAGTAAATGGTCATTAGTCATTAAAATAATAATTTGGAGCTGCCCCGAATTTTCTAATGACTACTGACTTTTTTCTATTTTCCGAACTGTTTCCAGTTAACCAAAACGCTCATACCGGGGCGAAGACCTTCTATGGAAGACGATGGTACTGCATGTATTTCGAACGATTTCATGTCGAAACCACCGGAACTTTTAGTGGCTGTCCAGGTAGCAAAATCGGCCAGCGGACTGATGTAATTCACTTTCAAAACCACCTCTTTATTTCTCAGTGCCGGAATTTTTGCCTTGATCTCGCTGCCCATGCGAACATCGGCCATCAGATCTTCGCGGATGTAAAGTGTTGCCCAGCTATCTTTCAGATCGACCAGGGTGATGACCGGATAACCGGTTGGAACCAGCTCTCCGCGTTCAGAAATGATGTTGGCCACCTCGCCCGAAGCTTGAGCTTTCACCTGAGTTTCGGCCAGGTAAGCTTCCACTTCCTTAATTCCGCCCTCAGCCTGATTCACCAGTTCCTGAGCCGAGCGTTTATCTTCGAAACGGGCGCCTTTCACCGCTTTTTCCCATTGCGATTTGGCGGCATTGGCAGTTTCGCGGCCAGCTTTGCTCTGCGTTTCTGCTTCATCACGTTTTTGTTCTGAAACCACTCCATCTTTATATAGATTTTCAACTCGCTGGAACGTTTTTTCGTACAGGCGGGCAGCGGCTTCGGCTTTCACATACAAGTTATAGGCCGCCGAAATATCTTCAGCCTGAGCACCGTTTTGCGCCTTCAGGCTCTGCGCCTGAGCGGCATTGCGTTGGGCAGTTACCTGCAGCAATTTGGCATCAATTTCAGGACTACTGATCGAAAACAGGAAATCGCCTTTGGCCACTTGCTGACCACGTTTTACCGCAATAGTGTCGATTCGCCCCGGAATTTTTGAGGCAACCTTAAACTGTGTCGCTTCAATTTCGCCCTGCACTTCGAGTGGCAGCGGACGGGTAATCAACCAGGTGGTATAAAGTAGAAAAATCAGCAAGGCGGTGAAAAACAGGCCGATTATAAAATTTCTTGTCTTGTTCATTGTATTCAATATTTGTAATAAACTGTTGTAGTTGTTATAATTGTTATCTGGTTATCGTTGTTGAAATCCTGAAAACTGAATTCTCAAATTTACAAATCTTCAAATTTCCTCATTATCAAAATGATTCAATAATTACCTGACTGCTCGACTGGTAGGCCAGGAACATATCGGGACTTCCACAGATTTGAAGCAAAGTTGCCAGTGTCACATCGTAGTTGTACATGGCCTGAAGGCGATCGATTTTCACTTTAGCCAACAACAAATTGGCGTCAACCAATTCAGTAGAGGTTGAAAGCCCTTCGTGGAACGCTTTATCGCGGCTTTCGACATATATTTTAGCAAATTCAAGGGTTTTATCCAGTTCTTCCAGTTGTTCAACCTGCATTCCAAGTTGCTGGTGCATCTTTTTAATCACGGTTTTAATGTCTTCTTCGGCTTTCATTCCAGCCTCTTCCACCTGGTCCTCTTTAAATTGTGCCGACTGAAGTTTCCGGTGACGGGCATTTCCTTCAAAAAGTGACCAGTTCAATCCAACACCAACCAGCCATTGAGGAACGTAAGGCGACAAATCCTTGTCGGCCAAATCGTAAGTTCCGGTTAGTGCAACAGTGGGCAGGTAATTGCTTTTCTCTAATTTTACTCCGGTAGCTGCCAGTTCCCTTTTTGAGTCAACCTGAAGGAGCTGTGGACTATTGCGTAAAGCCAATTCGATGAAAAAACTCTCGTCTTCAACGCTTTTCAGGATAAATAATTGGCTCGCCGGTGACAAATCGCTGCTGTCGCTTACTGCCATTGTATTCTGAAGTGCACGTTTTACGATGGTAGCCTCGCGGTTGGCTTTTTTCAGTTCGCGTTCGGCATCCGAATTGGCTACCTGGGCATGCAAATATTCAACTTTGGCAATCTGGCCTTGTTCGCTTAGCTTTTGCGAATCGAAAAGATGTTTTTTCATGGCTTCGGCCACCTGACCGCGCACTTTGCAGGCTTGTTCTGCCAAAACCAATCCGAAATATCGGGTGGCCAACTCGCTTAGCAATTCACCTTCTTTTTGTTTTTGATGAAGTCCGGCTTCCTCTTCATAAATCTGCGATGCTTTGTTGGCTGCATTGATTTTTCCGCCGGTATAAAGTGGCCAAACAAAGTTGGCATTTACCGATGCAAATTGTTTTTCCTGAATCATTTTATTCCATTCGGCAGCATTAATCGAAGCCTCTCCTGCCAAAATTTTAGAACGTATAGCCGCGGTACTGACGTTGTCAGGTAGGGTTGGCATTACGCGGGAAGTATTCGGATCGGGATTCGGAACTCCGGAGAAGTTACCGTATTTACCCAAAGCTTCGTAAAGTGGCGTGATGGCATCGCGCACCGGAGTGAGGTCGAGTGTAAGCGGATCGGCCATCTGAACCGCAGTTGCAGTGACAAAAACCCTTGGGGCATGCAATCCAAATGCAGCTTTTTTATCGGCTTCCTTTTCGCGAATCTCAAATCCGGACTGCTTCAACACGTGGCTATTCTGATTCATCTGCCCATAAGCTTCAGAAAAAGTAAGAGGCACGGCAGTTTTATCCTGACTAAAAACCCTGATATTGAGTGAGATCAGGATGATAATAAAAATAATTTTTGAATTTCGTTCCATGATAAATTTGATTTCAGAAGCAAAGAAACTAACTTTGTAGAACATTTTTGATTTTCGGTCGAATTAATTGAATTTTGAACATCAGAATTAAACTTCTTTTAATATTTCTTTCTGTACATTTGGATTGATTAACGACCAATCAATTTCGAATTCCAGATGGAACTTACACACGATCAAACAACAGCCTACGATAAAGCCGCCTTTTTATGCAGCAGATCAGAACATTGCACTTCCGAAATTCAGGAAAAACTAAAAACATGGGGACTTTCGGCTGAAGATTCGGAGCCAGTTATCGAAAAATTGACAACCGAAAAATACCTCGACGACGAGCGATTTGCCCGGGCATATGCGAAAGATAAGTTTCGGTTTAATCATTGGGGCAAGCAAAAGATTGCCTTTATGCTGCGGTCAAAAAACATTTCGTCGGAAATTATGGAACTTGCATTCGAGGAAATTGAAGACGAAGGCTACTCTGACGAACTCCGGAAAATACTGACTGACAAGGAAAAATCGGTCAAAGCCAAAGATAAATATGACAAACGGAATAAACTGATGCGGTTCGCGATGGGACGAGGTTTTGAGTCGAGTCAGATTTCTGCTGTACTAAAGGAATTGGGAATTTGAACACATAGTCTTTGTGCGATTTTGTTCCCCTAATCTGAGTGAAAAGTTAGATTATTGTCACTCTAACTTTTTTATTCTTCAATCTGCTATTATCAACTAACAAAATGAAACGATTAACTTCAGATGCATGAACTGCAACAAAGGCGCAATCGGTCTTGATTTCAATGGCTCCTATCTGATCGTTGCCAAGCTTGCCTTGTTTTATAAATAAACCTGCAATATCTCCTTTCGAAATTTTGTCTTTTCGTCCTCCGGAAACAAAAACTGTTTTCCAGACTGATGGAGATGGAATAGGAGTTTTTATTATTTCTTCGACTTCGCAATTTTCGATAAAATCAGGCAGGGTTTCATTAAATCCTTTGATCACATAGGCAGTTCCATCGTTGAACATCCTAGCTGTTCTGCCATTTCGGTGGGTAAATTCATGAGCTCGTTGCGGAAGTTGAAAATGGATAATGAACTTAATTTCCGGAATATCAATTCCACGAGCTGCAAGGTCGGTGGCTACAATCAACTGGTGAGTACCGTTCCGAAATTTAATCAATACACGTTCTCTGTCTTTTTGTTCCATGCCCCCATAAAAGCAGCCATGCCCAATGTTTTTTTTATCCAGAAAATCACTTACATCCTGAATGGTATCCTTGAAATTGCAGAAAATAATTCCGGGCTGATTTCCCAGATGGCAAAGCAATTCTGCCAAAGTTTCCAACTTATTAGGGGACTTAGAAAGAATCTTTCTGACTTTAAGTTGTGAAGTCCCTTTATCCAGATAATCGATAATAATTGGATTTGTTAACCCAACAAATTTTGGAATTTCAACTTCCTGAGTGGCCGATGTAAGTATTTTCTTCTCAACCTTAGGAAGTAAATCCAATATATCTTTCATTTCGTTTTCAAATCCTATTTCCAACGATTTATCAAATTCGTCGAGAACAAGAGTGGTCACAAACTCCGCTGAGAAATTTTCTCTCCGCAAATGATCGGCAATCCTTCCGGGGGTACCAATCAAAATTGCTGGCCTGTGCTTGATCTCCGATTTATCTTTCGAACCGGCTCTCCCGCCATAGACGGCGTTGGCTTTAAAACCTGATCCCATTTCACGGATTACCTGTTCAATTTGAATGGCTAATTCCCGCGAAGGAACCACAATCAAAACTTGGATTTCAGGACAATTAATATCCAGTTCGGCAATGATCGGTAGCAGAAATGCCAACGTTTTACCCGTTCCTGTCGGGGAAAGTAATACAATATCAGTATTATTTTGGATCGCTTCCTGAGCCTCTTCCTGCATAGCATTGAGTTTTTCAATGCTCAGTTTTTCCAGGATATTTGTTTGATTCTTAATCGGACTTGTCATTCGGCAAAGGTACAGTTAATTAAATTGCCTTGTAATGGATAAATTAATTTGACTCAGCTTGAGTGAGATGTAGTAGAAATTTAGATGAACAAAAAAACCAGACGAGTTGTTTGTAATTCAAAAACCGAACATACATTGCTTTACTTTTACCTCAAAATATTATAGCTCCATTTTTTCTGAGATTGTAATCTGAGATTCAGTGCCATTATGAATTAATCGACATTCAAAATAATTATGCCAATTGTTAAAGAAAAAACAATTTGTTAACTCAATTTTTAATAATTTTGTAACTACTTTCTCCACTTTAGATTAACTCATTATGGAATACAACTTTATCGGCAAAACTATTTTAATTGCTGAAGACGAGGCCGTAAGTCGTTTTCTGTTTGAAAAAGCATTAAAGAAGACAAGAGCAAATCTTTTCTTTGTGAAGAATGGAGTTGAAGCCGTGGAAATGGTAAAAGAAAATTTGGAGATTGACGTTGTCATCATGGATATCAGATTGCCACTAATGGACGGTTTGGAAGCTACCACTAAAATTAAAGAATTAATGCCCGAAATGCCTGTTATCATTCAATCAGCCTATGCCATGCAGTCAACCCGCGAAGAAGCCATTGAAAGTGGTTGCGATGATTTTATCACCAAACCAATTAAAGTAGAAACTTTGCTTGCCATTCTTCACCGCCACTTAATCTATTAACCGATCTCAATTCTGCATTCGTTATCCAATTGGAGGATAAAAAGCATCTTTAAAATGTTCGATTTCAAATCCTCCATCCTGAAAGATGATAGAAATTACATCAAACCGGGTATCAAAATTGATGTTTTTTTCTTGAATATAGGCTTCAGCAGCATTTACCAGAAAACGAATTTTCTTATTCGAAACTGCCTCAGACGGATGCTCGTACGAATCTGTTCCGCGCGCTTTCACTTCTACAATTACCAGCTCGTTGCTGTCTTTGGCGATAATATCAATTTCGAGATGATTTGAAAACCAATTCAATTCCAGGATTTCGTATCCGAGCGACCGCAGATGTTTAACTGCCAGCTCCTCACCAGACCTCCCAAGTTTGTGTCCTTTGCTCATTCCTGTATTCGTTTTAGTAAACAGGTTTCTCCAACCTCCAATTGATATTTAGCGCCAATTACCAGCGGAAGGTTCTTAGAAATATGTCCCACAGGAAAATCAAAACAAACCGGAAATTGAAATCCGTCAACGGCCTCGCGGATAATTTCGTATGCCGACTTTCCAAATGGACTTTCATTATCCTGCATTTCAGTAAAAGCTCCAACTACCAGTCCGGCTAATCCACTCAGCTGCCCTGACAGCCTGAAGTTTTGCATCATCCGGTCGAGATGATAAAGGTATTCCGACAAATCTTCGACCAGCAAAATTTTGCCTTTCATATCCAATTGCCATGGTGTTCCCTGAAAACTATAAAGCAATGATAAATTTCCACCAACCAGCTCTCCGGAACAATTTCCTTTGAAATTTAATGAATGCGAGCTCAACCTAATGTCAGAATTTCCGGAGGTAATTAATTCCATTAGGCTTTGGAAGCTTTTCGAAGGTTTTTTATTTTCAAGAAAAAAGGCCGGCATTGCTCCATGAATACTGGCAAACCCAAGTTTATTCAGTACTGAATGAAACACAGTGATGTCGCTAAATCCGACCAGCCATTTGGGACATTTCGCCAAAAGTGAAAAGTCGATTTTCTCGATTATCCGAACCGAACCGTAACCGCCACGCGCGCAGATAATCGCTTTGGTTTGAGTATCATTTATTGCTTCCTGGAAATCGGCAGCCCTTTGTTGATCGGTTCCAGCATATTGAAAATGCCGATCGAAAACATGTTTGCCGACAATCACTTCATAACCTACGTCCTGCAACAACCCGATGCCCGGAAGTACTTTTTCTTTCGATACGTTGCCTGCCGGTGCGACAATCCGTATTCGGTCGCCTTTTTGAAGGAGTTCGGGGAAAATCATTAGTAAACTCTTAAGATTCAGGATTATCAAATGTCGCAAAAAAAAGCGGTATCATGCAATCCAAAGATCATATGATATATAAAAAGTAACGACGACCCGTTTCCAGATCATCGTTACTTTTATCTCAGGTATGATTTCTTATTTGCTTTTCAAAATATCTCTGATTTCGCCAAGCAACAATTCTTCTTTTGTAGGTTCTGATGGAGCCGGATCTTCAACAGGTGCGTCGACTTCCTTTTTCTTCATGTGGTTCATCGCTTTAATCATCATAAATATAGCAAACGCAATAATCAGAAAATCCACCAGTGACTGCACGAAATTACCGTAGTTGATTGATACTGCCTGTTTCGTGATTACTCCGGCAGCATCAACGACAGGATCAGTTAGAAAAATTTTTAGATCAGTAAACTTTACACCACCCAACAGAAGCCCAACCGGAGGCATAATTACATCGGCAACTACCGAACTTACAATTTTACCAAAAGCACCTCCAATAATAATACCTACCGCCAAATCAACAACATTGCCGCGCATGGCAAATTCTTTAAATTCTTTCGCTAGACTCATAATACTAAAGTTTAAGTTTTTTGCATAGAACTATTTAACATGCTATAATGTTCAGGATAATTTAGTTTTCTTTCAGATATCTTTCTGGATTATAAATTACGGATAATTTCTGAGAAAAAATATCTATATCGAATTTATTATCTCCTAAAGTCTCACCGTCAGCTTCTCCGGCAATATTATGTGCCGAACTAATGGAAACACTTCGGGCCTGAAAAGTCGAAACACGGTAGTCATTTACATATTTTCCAGAGTACAATCCTGCCAAATTGCGCAGTATTCCGAACAGTCCAATTTTTCGAATAATAGCCACCTGAAAAAATCCATTGTTGGGCACGGCTCCCGGAGCCTGCATCATCCCTCCACCATTGTATTTCCCAATACCAACACTGACCGAAAAAATCATTTCTTCAATCTCCTGACCATCAATTATGACCTTGGTTTTGTCCGTTTGATAATTTAGGAAACTTGAACCCAAAGCTTGTAAATACAGTAAAATTCCAGATTGCCCTTTATCTTTCAGCTGATTTGTTTTTGAGGCCACCAATGCATCAAATCCGAACCCTGCCATATTAGCGAAATAGCAAGTTTTCGTAACATCATTCTCCGTAAAAGTGATTCGCCCAACATCCTGACGCATGATTTTCGATTGTTTCAGGATTTTCACAGCTTCCTTGTAGTAATTCGGAATTCCAAAAGTTTTGATCCAGTCATTACCCGTTCCTACCGGAATCATCCCAACAATAATCTCTTCAGGTGCGCAAACTGTTTGCTGAAAAATACCATTGACAACCTCATTCAGGCTTCCGTCGCCACCAGCGACAATCAAGTTACGAAAACCATTTTGAATGGCATCAATAGTTAATTTAATGATGTGTTTCGGAAATTCTGAAACGGCCAATTCATAGTCAAAATTGGCTTTAGTTAGCCTTTTGAGTATTTCTGCCTGATCTTTTTTGCCGCGACCCGATCCGGCATGAGGATTCAGAATAACAAACCACTTATTTGAGAACGGTTTTTCCATACCTGAAAATTAGGTTGATCAACAGGCATTCAAGATATATAAAAATGTATTCAATTGGAATGGCAACATTCAGAAACAGTGGGAGACCGCTAACCGAAAAGCAGTTCCGCTAACTCATCCACCGAATCGACCAGATAATCCGGATTACAATTGCTTAATGTTTCTGTTGTTCCAAATCCGTAGCCAACAGCGATACTCGATATTTCGTTTTCCCGGGCGCCAATCAGGTCGTAATGTGTATCTCCAACCATAACGACAGAAGTTGATGTCGGAATGTGGTTTCGCACCATCAGTTGTTCGATCAGTTGTCCTTTCCCTGAGTGTTTCCCGCTAGCCTCAGCACCTTGTATATCATCGATATACCGATCAAATTCGAAGTGGCGCATAATCATTTTAGCGTATTTCTCCAACTTCGAAGTAACCACATAAATGTGCTTCCCGGAGAGATGCAATTCTTCCAACATTTCACTTATCCCTTGGTATGGCTCGTTTTCGAACAATCCCTTTTCGCCAAAATAAGTCCGGAAATGCTCAACAGCCAGTGCCGTATTGCGCTCGTTCATTCCAAACAGGTTTTTAAAATTATCCTGAAGTGGCGGACCAACAAATTTTTCAAGAATCTCGTCGCTGTAACCGTCCATCTGCATTTGCCGAAGGGCATATTTTAACGAATTACCAATTCCAAGCCGTGGATTGGTCAGGGTTCCATCAAGATCGAAAAGGATGTGAGTAAATTGGGACATAAAATGAGTTACGGGTTTTATAAACTATTCTTCCTCCGGATTCAGGTTTATCCAGATGCGTTTTTTGGTGCGGCTGGCAGATTTAGCCTTTTCTTCGAGTAAATCATAGTCAGCTTTCCGACCCACTACGAACTCATCATAAGCTTTTTCAGTCGACCATTCGTCAATCACCAGAAAGATTCCATCGCCCTCCCCACTTTCAAGGATGTCAGTTCCCTGATAATCGGGAGACTTACTGAAAAATCTGACCCATTCTCCTTTTGGATCGTAAAACTTCTCAAATCTTTCGCGCTCCTTAAATTTTACTTTCAATTCCCAAATAATCTGAAACATCTGTTTTTCGTTTTAAAAGTTCATCAACATTTACCAGCGTCCGGATTAGCCTCAGATTGCATCGGATCGCTAAAAACATGAAACGGAGTCAGAAAAATATCATCCAATCCCGTTCTCCCCTTCAAAACCCTACTAGCTGCGACTTCCAAGGATTCATCGCCCAAAACAAATCCACCAGGCAACAACCACTCTTGTACTCTCTTTGTTTGCAAAGGCAAAACTTTAATCTGATTTTCATGAAAACCAAAAACGGCACAATCAAGTGAAATCTGTTTAAGTAGTTGATCTGTATAGTATAAATATTGATCCAACTGAATATTTTTTGCAAACAAAAGTAGAATTAATCTAAGCTGTTTTGATTTATATAATAAAAAGATTATTATTAAGTCATAATGACACATTGCAAATTTAGTATTGTTCATCTGATTAATAAAACTAAATTTAAAATCGTGCAAAAAGTTTATCTATAGCAAACTTGCACCAAAGCTTTTCAAATAATTCACCTAAACCAATTAAAATATCAGTACACAAATCATTTCAAAAAACCTTTTCTGGTTGCGAATGCAGACAATACCTTTGCCGGTATCTGCGCGAGGCTGAATCGGTCTTAATCTAAAAGAAAGTTGTATTTTAGAATATAAAAATCTATCCTATGAGAATCACAAAAATCCTGATAATGGCAGCCATATTAGCCCCAATGATAAACAATGCCGCTGAGAAAGTTCACAAGTCGGCCTTACTTCAATACGATAAACAAATCGACGGCATCATCAATCAGATGACCCTTGAAGAAAAAGTGAACATGCTTCATGCCAAATTCATGTTTGTTTCGGCTGGTATCGAACGGTTAGGAATTGCCGACATGAAATTTGCTGACGGTCCGTTTGGTATTCGTGAGGAAATGGTACCAAATGGCTGGAATTCGCTCGGTTGGGAAAAAGATAAAGCTACTTTTTTTCCGACAGGCTCAGCGCTGGCAGCTACCTGGAGCCCTGATCTTGCTTACAAATACGGCACAGGTATGGCACGCGAAGCCCGTTTGCGCGGGAAAGATATGCTTCTTGGACCTGCCATCAACATCCAGCGCATTCCGACAGGTGGAAGAACTTACGAATATTTAAGTGAAGACCCGTTTTTAAGTTCGCAGCTATCAGTTGGATATACCAAAGGTGTTCAGGACAATGGAGTGGCAGTCTGTTTGAAGCATTTTGCCCTCAACAACCAGGAAACCAACCGTGGAACGGTGAATGTAATTGTTGGCGAACGTGCCATGCGCGAAATTTATCTTCCACCATTCAGGGCAGCCGTTGAAGAAGCGGATGCATTTGGAGCTATGTCGGCCTACAACAAGGTAAACGGCTGGTGGTGTGCCGAAAACGACATTTTACTCGATAAAATTCTCCGGAAGGAATGGGGCTTTGCCGGAATGGTTATTTCCGACTGGGGCGGGACTCACAGCACTGTAAGATCAGTAAAAAGTGGTCTCAATGTCGAAATGCCAGACAAAAAATATCTGGGACAGGCTTTAATTGATTCGGTAAAAGCAGGCAAAATTTCCGAAGAAATCATTAATAAGCGCGTTCGCGAAATTCTGCGTGTCAGGTTGGCCATAAAACCTGTTCCTGAAGATATAGCAAACAAGGAAATGACCTCTCAGGCTCCTCAGCAAAAAATCGCTTACGAAGTTGCCTGCAAATCAATTGTCCTGCTAAAAAATGAAGGAATTCTTCCGTTACAACTGAAGAACAAACCTGTTATTGCAGTTATTGGTGCCAATGCCATGCAGATAATGGCAACCGGAGGATTGGGCGCGGGAGTGAAAACCCTTTATGAAATTACTCCTTTGGAGGGATTGAAAAACCGGATTGGAGACAAAGCTGAAATCATTTTTGCTAAAGGATACGAATCGTCAGCCCAAGGCGGTTCTAACAGGTTCAGGAGAAGTACTCCTGAAGAACTTGAAAAAGAAAAAATTAACAAGGAACAGGAAGCCCAGAAACTAACCAATGAAGCCCTCGAATTAGCAAAAAAAGCAAATATCATCCTGTTTATTGGCGGCGATAACCGGACTATTGAAACCGAAGGAACCGACAGAAAAGACATCTTTTTGCCATTTGGACAAGATGAACTGATCAGGAAAATCGCCCAGGCGAATCCGAATATCGTTACAGTACTCACAAGTGGTGCGCCAAACGATCTTAACGTGGTCAAATCGATATCAAAGGCGCTCATCATTTCTTGGTTTAATGGCACCGAAGGCGGAAATGCTCTGGCCGATGTTCTTGTTGGAAATATCTCTCCAAGCGGTCGTTTGCCATTTACATTGCCTGTAAAACTGGAAGATTCACCAGCTTATGCCTTGAAAAATTTTCCGCAGGGGAATAAAAGTACCGACGTTTTTGCCAACCTGGTTTCGCAAACAGAGGCTGACAAAACGAAACAGGAAAAAGATGAAGTGGTAAAAAACGATCCAAATTCTGCTTATTATTCTGAAGAATCATTGGTGGGTTACCGTTGGTTCGATACCAAAAACTTACCGGTGATGTATCCTTTTGGGTTTGGACTTACCTATTCTACTTTTGAGTATTCAAATCTAAAAACCGACAAAGACAAATATGGCAAAAACGATGTGATCAGCATCTCGTTTGAACTGAAAAATACCGGCAAAATGGCTGCCGATGAGGTGCCACAGATATACGTGCATCGTATTAATCCATCGGTTGAATGGCCGCAAAAGGAACTCAAGTCATTCTCAAGGGTTCCCCTCAATCCGGGAGAAAAGAAAACTGTGACACTTGAAATTCCGGTGAAAGCTCTGCAATACTGGAACGCCACCAAACAAGCCTGGGACGATGATCTGTGCAAAATTGAATTAAACGTTGGCGTATCAGCAGGCGATATCAAGCTAAAAAAAGAGGTTGCACTAAAATAATCGCATTCTTATAAAATCTAAAAACCAAAAAAAATATGATACAAAAAGAATCAAATTCAGTCTTGAAAATTGGGTTTGTGCTGGCACTAACTGCAATTATCTCTTTCTCCGGAATTAATCAGGCAAAAGCGGCAGATCCTGAAAAAACTGTTCAGGAAATAATGGCAAAAATGACCCTCGAACAAAAAGCTCATTTAATCATTGGCACCGGTATGTCGAACGACTTGCCCGACTCGATTATGAAAAAGTTGGGATTGCCAGGCAACGGAGTAGGAGAAAAATACTCGCAAATGGTTGCCCGGATCAAGAAATACCTTCCCGGAGCTGCCGGTTTCACCTCAGAATATCCTGAAATTAGCATCACTTCGCAGGTTTTGAGCGACGGGCCTGCCGGACTTCGCATCCAACCCAAAAGGCAAGGCGAAGAAAAAACCTATTACTGCACGGCTTTCCCAATCGCCACGGTACTGGCTTCAACCTGGGATACCGAACTGGTTTACAAAGTTGGTCAGGCAATGGGAAGCGAGGTAAAAGAATATGGTTCCGATATTTTGTTGGCTCCTGCCCTCAACATTCAACGCGACCCGCTATGTGGACGCAACTTCGAGTATTATTCCGAAGACCCGCTGATCGCTGGCAAAATGGCTGCTGCCATGGTTAACGGAGTTCAGTCGAATCAGGCAGGAACTTCCATCAAACACTTTGCAGCCAACAACTCTGAAACCAACCGCATGTCGGTAAATACCATTGTCAGCCAAAGGGCTCTGCGCGAAATTTACCTCAGGGGTTTCGAAATTGCTGTGAAAGAAGCCCAACCATGGACGGTAATGTCATCGTACAATAAAATCAATGGCGTTTATACTTCTGAAAGCAACGATTTAATTACTAAAATTCTTCGCAACGACTGGGGTTTCAAAGGTTATGTGATGACTGACTGGGGCGGCGGAAGTGATGTTGTTGCACAAATGAATGCCGGTAACGACATGATCCAGCCAGGACAAGCCAGACAGTTTCAGGATTTGGTAACAGCCATCAAAAATGGGAAACTGGACCAAAAAGTAGTGGACAGAAATGTGGCCCGTATCCTGACAATCATGCTTAAAACTCCCCGGTACAACAAATATCCGTTCTCGAGTACTCCAAACTTAAAAGCCAATGCCGAAGTAACCCGACAGGTTGCCAGCGACGGTATGGTTTTGCTGAAGAATGGCGGCAAAGCTTTGCCATTCAGCAAAACAGTTAAAAACATAGCAGCATTCGGAAACACTTCGTACGACTTTATTTCAGGAGGTACCGGCAGTGGCGATGTGAACGAAGCGTATACCATTTCGCTGACAGATGGATTGATAAATGGCGGTTACACCATTATTGATCAGCTTAAAACTGTGTATGACCAATACCGGAAAGAGGCAGAATCGAAAAAGGCGCCTTCAACAAATCAGATGTCTTTCATGCGTGGAAAAGAACCGTTGCCTGAAATGGCTGTTTCACCGGAATTAGCCAAAAAAATGGCAGAGAAATCTGATATCGCTCTGATTACCATTGGAAGAAATGCCGGTGAAGGTCGCGACCGACAAGTAGTAGAAGGCGATTTCCTGTTGTCGTCGGTTGAAAAAGAAATGATTAAAAGTGTATCCGAAGCGTTCAAAGCCAAAGGCAAAAAAACCATTGTCATCCTGAACATTGCTGGTGTTGTTGAAACTGCCAGTTGGCGCGACATTCCTGATGCTATTTTGCTTGCCTGGCAGCCCGGACAGGAAGCCGGAAACTCTGTAACCGATGTCTTAAGTGGCAAAGTAAACCCTTCAGGAAAACTTGCCGCTACCTTTCCAATGTCGTATTCCGACACACCAACTGCTAAAAACTTCCCGGGTGTGGCCGAAAAATCGAATACTACCGACAATGCAGCCGACCTATCTGGTTTTTCTCGAAATCGACGTACGAACTGGAAAATTATTTACGAAGAAGACGTTTATGTGGGTTATCGCTATTACAACACTTTTAAAGTTCCAACAGCTTATGAATTTGGTTATGGAGGGTCGTACACCATCTTCGGAATCAGCAAATTAAAACTGAGCGACAAAAATTTCAAGAATGAAATAACGGTTTCGGTTGAAGTAAAAAATACCGGAGATGTTGCCGGTCGCGAAGTTGCCCAGGTTTACCTGAACGCCCCTGCACAAAAAATGGGAAAACCAATGGAAGTGCTGGTTGCCTTTGGCAAAAGCCGACTCTTAAAACCAGGTGAAAAACAAACATTGAGCTTCACACTGAACCCCCGCGATCTGGCTTCATTCGACGAAAGCACTTCAACATGGGTTGCTGAAGCAGGCAACTACGAAGTTCGGGTGGGAAATTCGTCAGTGAATATTGAACAGAAAGCCAGTTTTAACCTGAAGAATGAACTTGTTGTGGAAAAAGTTAGCAATGCACTCGCACCATCGGAGGAAATAAACAAGCTGACCAAAAAATAATTTACTCACATCTTACATTCCAGAAAGCATGGCTGCCATTGGTAGTCATGCTTTTGTTTTTGATTTAATCAGGTAATAATTTGTGAGGAACAAAACTCCCATAATTGCCGGCAAACTGATCATCATCCACGACCCTCCCCTGATTTCTGATGGGCCACCAAAGAAAAAAACCATTGCCCACAACTGATAGAGTTAGGATAATTTCCATTGTAGAAGATGAAAAAAACACCTCCAGAATGAAAGCGGGTTCGATGCAGTTATTGCAGAAAAAAAAGATGATCAGTTATCAGTCTCTTCCAACAAGCTTTTCATCTCATCGAACGACAGATTCAGCAACTTTAAGGTTTTCGAAATTTTTGGAATTTCCTGCGCAATGAATTCGGCTCTTTTCAATTCAATGATTTTCGAAACAGAATCGCTGGTAACAAAAAACCCAATTCCCCGCTTATTGACAATAATGCCCTGATCCTGAAGAAAAGTATAGGCACGCATCACTGTGTTGGGGTTCACCTCAATCGAAGCAGCCAATTCGCGCACCGAAGGAACACGTTCGTCGGCAGCCCATTTCTTCTCCAGGATGCCGTCAGTTAACAGATCGGCAATCTGAAGAAATATAGCTCGTTGGGTATGAAATTCCATTATACCTTTCTTTTAATAAATAGTCGATAAGAAATGCTATAAATAGTCAAAACCAACAAGGCAGACAAAGCAATGATCCAAAGGGAAAGATCAATCGATGATTGTCCTGGCGTTGGCGTTATTTTATGCGATCTGAATACAAGATAAATTACAGGGATCATCAATATAAATTGTTGTCCGTAATAGACCAGCAATGCCCACAGCAACTTGTATTTCTTAAAAACAACAGCAATCAACGTACTGAAAGACTGAATATAAAACCATGCGATGATGGGGATCGAAAACCCCAACGTCTTTTTTACAAAAAGAAAAACGAATGACATTGATCTGCCAGATGCATCGACTGGTTTATCAAATGCTCCAAGCCCATATGCGATTCCCGTTAAAATGAGCAGGAAAACCGGAAATGCAACTTGTGTAATTAAAATCTTTGCAAAAAATTTGAGTGAGCCACTTACCGGAATAAGGTTGTACATCGACATGGATTGTGCTGTTGTTGATTCCTGATAGGAGAGGATGGTAAAAACCATGGGAAGCATTAACGATGGGGCAATAAATAAAGGTAAAAACCGAGTATCTATCAGATATAAAAGAATACAAAAAACCAGACCAACACTTGAAGTAATGATCCACATTTTACGGTTAGTTTTATACTCAAATTTCAATATTTGCATTAAAGGATGGTTCATAGCGTTTAGTTTTTAGTGTTGAACAGTTTGACGATTTTCTCAGGATAGCTTGTTGCAGCAGTAAACAACAGTTCAATGTCAACTTGTCCGAGCACATTCTTGCTGTTTAGCGATACCGTCTCATTCGGATTAAATCCATCGGTTGCATACAACATATCATTCGGGGCGATTTGTTCTATAGGAAGTCCGAAGCTAAGTTTCTCAGCAATTTCGTCAATTTGTTGATTCATTAATATCTGTCCCCGATGCTCAATAATAATCCGATCCATCAGGTTGGCCAAATCACGCACCTGATGCGTTGCCATAATAATGGTCTGGCTTTCGCTAAGCGTTGATGCAACCAATTTTCTGAAGGCCGCTTTTGAAGGAATGTCTAACCCGTTGGTGGGTTCATCAAACATTAATAGGCGGCATTTGGTTGCCAAGGCGAAACTCAGTATTACTTTTCGTTTATCGCCAAACGACAGTCTTTTTAAAGAGGATTCTTCCGTTAGTCCGAATTCGGAAATACAATGTTCGAACAAGGTTATATCGAAACGTGTGTAAAAACCGGCATACAGATCACAGAACTCTTTGACGCTCATGTTCGGGAACTCACTGGTGTCACCCACCAGAAATATTTCCTGAAGCATTTCCGGCTTGCGTTTTGACGATTGATATCCGAATACGCTACAGGTTCCCTCCTGAGGGATAAGGAATCCGGCAACGAGGTTCAGTAAAGTGGTTTTACCTGCTCCATTCAGGCCGAGTAAACCGCAAATAGAACCTTCTTCAATATTCAAATTCAGGCTTTTATAAACCTGACGTTTTCGCGGATAGCTAAAATCCAGATTTTCAATTTTGATCACAGTATTGGTGTATTAGTTTATTAATACACCAAATATACAGACAGTTTTGAGATATGCAAACAAATGCGATAAAAAAACCCGCCTTCTCGTAAGAAAACGGGTTCGATTTATAGAGAGTAAGCAACCGATCCGTCTTTACGACGGCACTGAGGCTTACGAAAACCGCACCAACAGTAGTTGGCGCAATTATATTTTTCCTGTAGAGACGCACGATCGTGCGTCTCTACAACAACAATTATTTATTTAATTTCCGACCCGTTTTTAACTGGGGTGGTCGGTGTTACAAATTTCAACGAACCATCGGCATCCTGCGCCATCAGGATCATTCCCTGTGATTGGATTCCTTTCAGTTCTTTGGGCTCGAGATTCACCAAAATGCTCACCTTTTGACCAATGACTTCTTCCGGACTGTAATATTCTGCAATGCCCGAAACGACGGTGCGTTTATCAATTCCAGTGTCAATAGTCAGTTTTAGTAACTTTTTGGTTTTTGGAACACGCTCAGCTTCCAGAATGGTTCCGGTGCGAATATCCATTTTATTAAAATCGTCGAACGTGCAATTTTCTTTGGCCGGAGCAACTTGTGCATTGGCCACTTCGTTGGCTTTTTTCGTTGCCAGCAGTTTATTCACCTGAAATTCGATTACCTCATCTTCAATCTTTTCGAACAGCAATTCAGGAGTATTCAACTGATCACCAACTTTAAGCAAATCGGTGCGACCCAGATTACTCCAGTTCAGTTCGTCCATATTTAGGAAAATGCGTAGTTTGTCCATGCTGAACGGTAGAAACGGAGCAAATATAATGGTCAGGTTGGCGGTAATCTGTAAACACACGTTCATGATGGTTTCGACACGCAGTGGATCGGTTTTTACCACTTTCCAAGGTTCGGCATCGGCTAAATATTTATTGCCCAAACGCGCCAAATCCATCGCGAATTTCAGCGCTTCACGAAAACGGTATTGCGAAATGCTTTTCTCCACTTCAGCTTTAATGACTGAAATCTCGGCTAAAGCAAGTTGGTCAGCTTCGTTAAGTAATCCACAAGCCGGAACTTTTCCATCGTAATATTTTTGAGTCAAAACAAGAGCACGGTTGACAAAGTTGCCCAAAACAGCCACCAGTTCGTTGTTGTTGCGGGTCTGAAAATCCTTCCAGGTAAAATCGTTGTCTTTGGTTTCAGGAGCATTCGCCGTCAGCACATATTTAAGCACATCTTCTTTGCCCGGAAATTCATCGAGGTATTCGTGCAACCATACGGCCCAGTTACGTGAAGTTGAAATTTTGTCACCTTCCAAATTCAGGAATTCATTAGCCGGAACATTTTCAGGTAAAATATATGAACCTTCAGCCTTAAGTATAATTGGGAAAATGATACAATGAAAAACAATATTGTCTTTACCAATGAAATGCACCAATTTCGTTTCCGGATCTTTCCACCACTTTTCCCAATCCGGAGTCCATTCCTTGGTTGCCGAAATGTAGCCGATTGGTGCATCGAACCAAACGTACAGCACTTTCCCTTCAGCACCTTCAACAGGAACCGGAATGCCCCAGTCAAGGTCGCGGGTCACAGCTCGTGGTTGTAATCCACCATCGATCCACGATTTGCATTGACCGTAAACATTCGACTTCCATTCTTTGTGACCTTCCAAAATCCATTCTTTCAGCCAGCCTTCGTATTGATCAAGTGGCAAAAACCAGTGCTTGGTTTCTTTCAGTTCAGGAACGTTTCCACTAATCATTGATTTCGGATTGATTAGCTCGTTTGGGCTCAGTGATGTTCCGCAACTTTCACATTGGTCGCCATAAGCTTTTTCAAATCCGCATTTTGGGCAAGTACCTGTAATATAGCGATCGGCCAGAAATTGTTTGTTTTCGGCATCATAATACTGTTCTGATGTTTTTTCAACGAATTTTCCATCTTGATAAAGCTTCAGGAAGATTTCGGAAGCAGTTTGATAGTGAATCGGATCGCTGGTTCTGGCATAAATATCGAACGAAATTCCGAAGCGCTCGAACGAGTCTTTAATTATACCGTGGTATTTATCCACAATATCCTGAGGTGTAACTCCTTCATTCTTGGCCTTCAGGGTGATTGGCACGCCGTGTTCGTCGGAGCCACCGATGAATGCCACTTCCTCTCCGGTCATGCGCAGATAACGGGCATAAATATCAGCAGGAACATACACGCCGGCAAGGTGCCCGATGTGGACAGGTCCGTTGGCATATGGCAAAGCCGAAGTGATGAGGGTACGTTTAAAGTCAGTCATTTTGCTTGTATTTATTGAGGGTGACAAAGATAGTTGATTTTTTGAGTCGAAAGAAGGAGTGAGCCGTGTTCAATCGCAGAGTTCAGAAAAACTTCATTGAATTGCCAGATCGTAATTTGCAAAAAAGAAGTAAAGACTCCTGAGTTGTTTGATTCAGAAAAACTTATTCATCAGACACCAGTAGAAAACTCCCGACTGTCAATAGAAATATTAAAAACTATTAAATCGTCGCAAATTCTTCTTGAAAACATGAAAAATATCACTAGTTTTACTCCACTTTTTGAGAAAGATATGTACAATTCACCACTATACGGAAAAGAATGGAACTGGCGTAACATTAAAATGGAAGCGCGAGAATCACATTTAATTTGCGGTCGTAAAGGCCGGGGAAAGGGATTTTCTGCGTTTGTGCAGTAAGTCCCTTTTTTGATTTTGAAATGAAAATGAAAATAGAATGAAAATAAATCAATAATCAAAAAAAACTAACAAAATGGCCAGACAAAAGAAAATCTACCTCGACGAATCTGAAATGCCCAAACAATGGTATAACCTTGCACCCGATTTAATTACGCCACTTAATCCACCACTCGGACCAGGTGGAATTTCGGTGACTCCGGAAATGCTTGCTCCGGTTTTCCCAATGAACCTGATTGAGCAGGAAGTTTCGCAGGAACGCTGGATAGACATTCCTGAAGAAATCCGTCAAATATTGTTTCAATGGAGACCAAGCCCGCTGATTCGCGCTTACGAATTGGAAG
>Ga0302296_1000759_pt1 | contig 25258 bp, 19 predicted proteins | sample III_Fen_N3_1_FD_194546 | JGI IMG/M metagenome (GOLD analysis project Ga0302296, IMG submission 194546) | Peat permafrost microbial communities from Stordalen Mire near Abisko, Sweden - III_Fen_N3_1 | ecosystem: Environmental > Terrestrial > Soil > Wetlands > Permafrost | place: Sweden: Abisko...
GACTTGGTGAAATTAACTCCGAAGTTGACTCTCTCGGGATTCAACAGGAAAAAGACCTGACTGGAGTAAAAACCGATAAAGATAAAACGGTGTTCTCCCTGGCCGATTATGTGATCGAAATTTCCGGCGCTGTGCATTCTCATGCATACCAAACCGGGAATGCTACTCTGATGAGCCGTGTCGATTATAAAGCTTCGGTAATTAAACATTTGGCTACGCCTGAATTACTTAAAGTGGCTGGCGTTGTTCTGGTAGAAGCGCAGAACCTACCGGCTGAGGAATTGATGCAGGCAGGCATTGGTTCCGAAGATTTATCAACGGTACAAAACCTGATTGCTGAATTAAATGAAGTGAATACGGGACCCAAAGAAGCGATTATTGACCGCGCCGGAGTTACCGAAAAGCTAGGCGTGCTGTTTGCCGAATCGAAAGGGATTGTAAAAAACACACTCGATAAACTGGCGCCACAGTACAAGCGCAAAGCTCCCGAATTCTACCGTCGTTATAAAGCTGCACGAGGGACGCGGTGCAAAGGCAAGAACTCAACAAAACCTGAAACGGTACCCCAACCAGGGGTATCCGCCAATTAAATGCCCTGAAATTTTACAGCCGGAATAAAACACATTCCGGCTGTTTTTATGAAATATAAAAGCGTACTGATTCTGATTCTAGAACCAGAAAAAAAGCAATTAATAGAATCCCCATAGCATAGGGCTCCGTTCAACTCGGTTGTGTTTAATATTTCCCTCCCTTTTCAAAATAAATTTCTACTTTACAGGTTGGTTATCTCATTGTATTAACGTAATTTTAGGGAAACATTAAATACAACGCTAAGACGTTAGCAGTAATTTTGAAACAGCACCACATACCGTCATCGCAAGAAAAAATATAAACAATTTAAAATAAACACAAATGTCAAATCACTTAAACACAATTATTGACAAGCATAATCAAGTTTGCAATTTGCAAGTAGTATTTGTAGATATTGAAAAATATTCTCAAAGAAGGACAAGCGGACAAGTTGCAATAATTAATGCATTTACTAATTGCATCAAAAGCTCTTTGGACGAAGTGGCAAAACAGAATATTGCATTCATTCAAGCTAACGATATCAACTTTCTTAAAGACATAATATTAATTCCAACAGGAGATGGCTGTGCAATAAATTTTTCGTTTGATGGATTGCATAATGTTCATTTAAGATTCTCTGAACTTTTAATGAAAAAAATATATGAATTTAATATCTCATCTGAAAATTGTGATAAGTTTAATAGTAATGGATGGTGTAACTGTCATAATAAATTCAATGTTAGAGTTGGTGTAACTGAAGGGAAAGGACTAATTTATAAAGACGTTAATGATAATTATAATGTCGCTGGAAATGTAATAAATATGGCAGCAAGGCTTTTGTCAATTGCAGAAAGGAATCAGGTTCTTTTTAGCGAAGATGCTTACAAACAAATTATTGATTTAGTTGAAGACCCAAACTTTTCTGATAAGTTCTTAAAATTATCGAGGATAAGAATTAAGCATGATATATTCATTGACGCTTATATTTATAACCCTTCAGTGGAATATATTAATGGAAATATTCCACATGACATAATAATCAAAGAAAAGATGAAGGATGTAACACAAAAACTTAAAGACGCTGGTATGCCAATGCCAAATTTTTCAGCGATTTCTGAAGGCAATGATGCTAATATAGACTATAAAGCAATAGGCTCAATGATGTCTTCCTTGTTTGATATTTTACAATCAGCAGATGATAAACCAGTTTTAACATTACAAGTACCATCAGAAAAGGAAGTTGATAAGCCAAAAAAAACAAGAAGAAGTAAGAAGTGAGAAAAATAAAACTACTGCTAACATCAGCTACCCGTCAAGTGCGGCAGCGGTGGTTTTCGGTGGGTATCTTTCCGCTCAGTCCCGATGAGTTTGTCGGGAGAAGAGCATCGGTGACTTGCATCATTCACACCTTTTCCCTGCTCTTCCGGTTTCCCCTAATAAGCGCAAAATCTTATTAAAAACGATAGAACAGCTGGGTTTCTCGAGCATCGAAACCTTTTCTATGAGCTATTGATAATCTGTTATTTATGAGCAGCTGTATAGAATATGCGCAAAAGTTGGCAGTTGCTAGTGCTGATTTGCAATCAGCACTTTTTAGTAAAGGATTTGTAATCCTGTCAAGGCAACAAAATGCTCCAAGATTTCCTAACCCGTCAAGCTCGGAAGCAGTGGTTTTCGATGGGCATCTTTCCGCCCGGTCCCGGTTAACCGGGATTGACAGGAAACCGCCCGCAATCCGCCTCTGTGTGTAGCTTCCATAAGTTATGTGCAAGTTTGTAGTCTCGCGAAAAGTAGTAACTTTGTAATTACAATCTGAAAATTTACACAATGGAAGTTTCTATAATAAAAATTGGTAATTCAAAGGGAATCCGACTTAGCAAGACTTTGCTGGACAAGTACAATATTCAAGACACAGTTGAGGTAATCCTCGAAAAGGGACAAATAGTCATAAAACCACTATCAAGACCGCGAAAAGGTTGGGAAAAAGCTTTCAAAAAAATGGCTGAGAATGGTGATGACAGATTGTTGATTAACGATGTTTTTGACGACGAAAATCTTGAAGAATGGAAATAAATCAATATCAGATCATTCTAGTTAATCTCGACCCGACACTCGGGAGTGAGATAAAGAAAACCAGACCGTGCGTTGTAATTTCACCTAACGAGATGAATAAATTTTTAAATACGGTCGTAATTGCTCCAATGACAACAAGTTCTAAAAATTATCCAACCAGAATTGAAGTTAGACATGACAATAAAATCGGATGGATTGTTTTAGATCAAATTCGAACGATCGACAAACAGAGAATAATTAAAGACCTTGGCCGATTGACAAAGTCCGAGATAAATGAACTAAAATCTGTATTAAAGGAGACCTATGTTGACTGAAAACCAGCCCATAACATCAGCTACCCGGCAAGTTCGGCAGCAGTGGTTTTCGGTGTGTATCTTTCCGCCCGGTCCCGGTTAACTGGGATTGACAGGAATCGAAGATCGGCGATAGTCAAATCGCCCGCAATCCGCCTCTGCGAGTAGGTTCCTACGTTGGTGGCAAGGTTAAAAAGGGAAGGGCGTCATCGCATTAAATTTTAAATAATAAAGGACAAAAACGAAATAGCGGAAGCACTTTTTCAGGAAATAACAAAGAATAAGACCAATATAAAATGACTACCTGAACTAAAAGAGGAAGCAATTAGAAAACTAAATATTAACTTTTAAAACATAAACAAAATGGAACAAGTATTACTACTCTTTTTTCATGTAATCATCTCTACTCTTGTTGCTCTACTTGGAAGAAATCGTAAAATTGGCTATGCATGGAGCTTTGTTCTTTGTCTCGTTTTATCGCCACTTATTGGTGTTATCATCATTCTATTTTCGAAAAAGAACGATGCAGTTGACTTTGTAGAGATACCAAAAGATATTCAGCAAAATTAGAAACCCCGCTCCTCCGGATATGCATAAAAGCTCGCAGCGGATATGTTGATTTGTAATCCTGTCAAGGCAACAAAATGCTCTAAGATTTCCTAACCCGGCAAGCTCGGCGGCAGTGGTTTTCGGTTTGCACCTTTTCGCTCAGTCCCGATGAGTTCGTCGGGAAGAAGAGTATCGGTGACTTGCATCATTCACACCTTTTTCTGGCGGGCACGAATGAATATTTTGAAGATCTCGTTGATCGCTAACGGAACCAAGCCTAATAAAATAGCAATTATCCAACCTTCAGGATCGGGCATTTGCAAATGAAAGGCACGTTGCATGAGAGGAATTCCAATTACCGTTAGTTGAAGGAGTACACCCAATACAATGGCTCCTACGAGGTATTTATTTGAGAAGATGCCAATCTGAAAAATTGATTTTGAGCTGTTCCGTATAGCAAGAGCGTAGAACAACTGACACATAATAAGTACTATAAATGCCATCGTTCGCGCATACTCCAATGTTTCTGTCGGAGCCGAATGATCGAAAGGACTGTAACCGTGTTCGTAGTATCCCGACCAAAAAGCAATGATGGATAAAGCTCCAATTAAAACACCGCCAAGGATCATGTGTAATCCGGCCCCACCTGCAAAGAAACTCTCTTTTGCATCGCGTGGTTTTTCTTTCATCACATCGGGTGAGCCGGGATCCATGCCCAGGGCAATCGCCGGAAACGAATCGGTGATCAGGTTAATCCAAAGAAGCTGTGTGGCAATGAGTGGGGCTTCCCAACCAATCAGAAGTGAAACAAACATGGTTAATACTTCACCAAGGTTGCAGGTAATTAAGAAGATGACCGATTTTCGGATGTTGTTATAAATGTTCCGGCCTTGTTCAATGGCAGATACAATGGTTGCAAAATTGTCATCGGTCAGAATCATATCTGCCGCACCTTTGGCAACATCGGTACCGGTGATTCCCATAGCCACTCCAATATCGGCGGCATTTAACGATGGTGCATCGTTTACGCCGTCGCCAGTCATGGATACAATATTCCCGTTTGCCTTCAGTGCCTTTATAATCTTTACTTTGTGTTCAGGTGAAACACGCGCAAAAACACGATAGCCGCCTACCTTTTCAGTAAATTCTGCTTCTGAAAAATCATCAATATCCTGACCGGTAATGGTCTGATGAATGTTTTCAGCAATTCCGAGTTGTTTAGCTATGGCGAAGGCTGTGTTTTTGTGGTCGCCGGTGATCATGATGGTGGTGATTCCTGCCTGTTTCGCCTTCAGAATAGATTCTTTTACTTCCAGCCGGGGAGGATCGATCATTCCGACAAGCCCGGCGAGAATCAGATCTTTTTCCATTTCAGAAGCTTTTACGACTGAATCAACCTGCCGATAGGCCACGCCCAGTGTGCGAAGTGCGTCGTTCGACATCACTTCGGCTGCATTGAGGTAATGCAATTTGTGTCCATCGGTCATTGGAACGACTTCTCCTTTTTCTAAAACATGCGTGCAAATCTTGATCAGGTTGCCGATTGCACCTTTCGTATAAACGGTCAGTTTTCCATTTTCTTCGTCGAGTGTTGACATTAACTTACGGCTAGAATCAAAAGCATTTTCGCCAACACGTTTGTTCGCTGAAATCAATGCTTTCCGGTTAATTCCCAGGTCGTCGCCTAAAACAAGTAAGGCAATTTCGGTGGGGTCGCCAGTTCCGTGTCCTTTTTGATAAGTGGCATCGGAACAAAGTATCATCGCCTTTGCTAGTAGTTTAACATCGTCAGTGGTCGTATTTTCTTTTCCATGTTCAACAGTTCTTTCGCCCTCCAGGTTGAAATAACTGGTAACGGTCATTTTGTTTTGAGTTAAAGTACCGGTTTTGTCGGAGCAAATCATGTTGACCGATCCGAGCGTTTCAACCGCAGGTAATTTTCGGATGATGGCATTTTTCTTCGACATGCCGGTTACACCAATCGAAAGGACCACCGCGACGATTGCAGCCAGTCCTTCGGGAATAGCTGCTACGGCCAAAGAAACCGACGTCAGGAACATTTCGGCCACATTTCGGCCTTGAAGTGTAGCAACAAGGAAGATGATGACACAGATTCCAATGGCAAGTTCGCCAAGGGTTTTTCCCAATTGGCCTAACCTGGTTTCCAACGGTGTTTTCGACTTTTTCTCTGTATTTATAAGGGTTGCAATCTGACCAACTTCGGTATTCATACCCGTTTCAACAACCACTCCTATGCCTCGTCCATTGGTTACGTGGGTGGACATAAACCCAGCGTTTGCACGATCGCCCAGCGGTAATTTGGGATCGTCGGAAACAAACAAGGCATCTTTTTCGGAAGGAACAGATTCGCCTGTTAATGCCGATTCCTCGATCTGGAGATTGGCCGATTCGATTAACCGGATGTCGGCAGCAATATAGCGTCCGGCATCAAGAATCAGGATATCGCCCGGCACAACCTGATCGGAATGAATCTCTTTCGTTTCGCCATTTCTGCGGACAAGCGCCTTTGGGAACGACATTTTCTGAAGGGCTTCAATCGCTTTGCCTGCTTTCACTTCCTGAACTACTCCAAGAACAGCGTTAACCGTAATTACAAGTACAATGATTGTTGCATCAACGTATTCGCCCAAAAATAAAGTAATAATAACCGCTACAAGCAAGATGTAAATCAGCCAATCCTGAAGCTGTTCAAAAAACATGCGAAAAATGCTTTTCTTCTTTTTCCCGAGCAGTTTGTTTAGGCCGTATCTTCCCAGGCGGACTTTTGCTTCTTCAGAAGAAAGGCCCTGCAACGGATCAACTTCAAGTTCGTTAAGAACTTCTTCGTTTGATTTGGTAAACCACATGGTTTCAGAGATTGTATTCGTGTTAAATAAGGGAGAAGGCAGACAGGAGACCGGAAAATTCCGGTTTCCGTACTCCGTTTTCTAATACCTTACTTTCAGGGCAATGTTTCCAAACGATTTAAATGCTTCCTGGCTGGTAAATATGGCCCGGCCTTTTTTTGAAATGACTTCCCAGGCAATATCGCTGGTAATGTCGTCAATCACGCCTGGCAGGGTAACATCGGTTTCCAGGTCGAATGAATACTCACCAGTCATTTTTACGGCCTGATGATAACCATCGCGGGTAATTAATAAATCACCACGGCCTTCTTTAACGGCTGTGAAAATATCCGGCAAATTGGTAATCACCTTTCCCTTAACTTTTGCTTCCAGCATTTCCTGTATGTCTTTGGCGCGGCTTTCTTCCTGAATAGCAACAACTATTTTCCATGCTTCGGCGGCCAGCGAATGATTGGCTGTATCGTTGTAGTTCATATTGACATTTCCAAGATAAATAGACGGTTTGTCAGCAACCTGCATCAGTCGGCCCCAATTGTTTTCAGTACAAATCACGACAACTTTCATGTCGGTCTTATTGTAGATTTTCACCAGGGCTTTGTCTATTTGATTGAAAAATTCACGGATCAGATTATCAACGTGCTTTCCATCGCCCGGTTTTTCCTGCTCCGATAAAAAATAGGGGTTTTTAGCAAAGGCGAAATCGTCGTTCTTTATTTCTCCTGAAATGCTGTCGTTAATGGCATGTAATAACCGAACGTCGGTTTGAGAAAGCACCAAAATAAGGTATTCTTCCAGCCGGTTAAAGTCTTTAATCAGAGGTTTAATCACAAAATTCTCGGCCACTGAAACAGTATTTTTCAAAGTTGGCCATGATGATTTAATAATTTCTTTTGTTGTGTCGGAAAGGAAAATGTGGATACTATCCAGATTAAAATTGACATCTATTTCATCTTCCAGATTGTCAATTTTTTCAAGCAAATTGTTCACCTCAAATTGTCCAAATTCATTAACCACATGGTCGTGTGCTTCTTTCAGAAGTTTTTTGAGTTCAACGACATCTTTTTGATTGTTTGGATTTGTGCGGTGGGTGTTCATGGAGATCGTAACACATGGATTACTTCTCTCAGAAGCAAGTTCTTCTAATTTTTCTTTTTTCATCTGATAATTTTTAACCGCCACGCAGGACGGAACAGTTGTGAATGAATTTCAATACAGGTTAAAGGTAAGAAAGCTGCATCTGGCGAATCTTACACAACTTTAGCAAAGAGTTACAACATTCACACATTCAGGAATCGGGATTGTTACGAGTGTGAATGATGTAAATCTTCTTCGGAATTTTCAAGAACAAAAGAACTGACGATACGACTGCAATTAAAGAGCGGTTCATGTCGATCATCGCCAATAAAAAATTACTCGATTCGAACCCGGTTTCAGGAGAGCCAGTAAGAATTGGAATCATTGAATACAAAAGGGATCCCGAACGTTTTTTGTTTAATTACAGCTTCAAATCGATCTTTTCAGGAATCAAATCAAGTTTGACTAAAGATTCGAAAAATGGGAAGAATTGACCTCCCCAAATTGATGGAAGTTGCAACAGGTTTAACTCACTACATTAGGTTTAAAGTGCAAAACTTGTTGTTTCCCTGTTAAGCTCTGCTATTTGTCTTTCCCTGTAACCAGATATTCTAGATGCAAATGAACCTGCTCAAACCGTATTTAGACAGAAACTTCTCTTGCAACCAATACAGCGCCCAATACTTTTCCTCCGTCATCCTTATAAACCGAACCGTTGAATAATACATTCGTTCTCCGACTGTTCATAAAGGTTAACGGGTAACCGATAAGAAAGCCACTGGAAAATACTTGTTGGCAACCTTCACCGGCCTTGTCAACATCGGTGAAATGGTCAGGAAAGATTGCGCCAATTAAATCGTCGCGCGACATTGCTTCGGTTATTTTTATCGATGCATTATTCATATCAGTTATTATTCCTTCGGGGTTGATTACAAACAATGGATCATGGATTGCCTCGATTAAGCTTAGTGTATATTGGGAAAGTAATTTTTCGATGGTGACATTTTTATTGAGCCTTTTCATCTCTTCTGTCTGCTCCAGCAATTCATGATTCTTTTTGAACAGATCAACAAAAACAGCCACTTTTGCCTTTAAAATTACCGGAGAAAATGGTTTGGTAAGATAATCAACTGCACCGGCAAGATAACCTTTGAATATCTGGACTGAACTATCCATGCTGGCAGTCAGAAATATAATCGGAATGCGTTGTAGTTTTTTATTTTGCCGGATTAGTTCTACAGTTTCAAATCCATCCATGATTGGCATTTGCACGTCCATTAATATAATGGCAAAATCCTCGTCATTGCTGAGAATATTTACTGCTTCCTTGCCTGAATTCGCTCTGACACACAAATAATTCTCGTCCGAAAAAATTACTTCCAATGAGAATAAATTTTCTGCACGGTCGTCAACCAACAATATTTTAACAGGTTTGTCTGATTCCATTGTAATTATTGAATTATTAATTGTTATACTTATTTACTCATCCATACACGCATCAGGGATAGCAAGCGCTCAACATCAATAGGTTTTGCTATATAATCGTTGGCACCAGCATCGATGCATTTTTGTTTGTCATTATTCATGGCTTTTGCCGTGAGCGCAATCACGGGTAAACCCTGGTATTTTTTTTGAGATCTTATCTGCCTCATGGCCTCATAACCATCCATTTCAGGCATCATAATATCCATTAATACAAGGTCAATGTCAGGATGATTATCCAAAGTCTCCAACGCATATTTCCCATTTTCTGCTTTGATTATCTCCATTCCACGCTCAATTAATATTTTAGATAAGGCAAAAACATTTCGTGAATCATCATCGACCAATAATATTTTTTTGTCATTAAATATGTCCTCTTTGTTATATAAATTATTGATGTTAAGTTGCTTTGATTTTGGCAGACTGGTTATTGTCCTGTGAAGGAAAAGAGCGGTTTCATCCAACAATCGTTCTTCCGATTTGATCCCTTTTATTATTATTGTCTTCGAATGTTTTTGAAGCTCCGTGTTTTCTTCTTTTGTAAGCTCCTTCCCTGTGTAAACAATCACAGGTGCCCTATCTTTCCCATTTATATTCTCCATTTTATTGATCAGGTCAAACCCGCTCATATCCGGCAAACCAAGATCAAGAACGACGCAATCTATATGATTTTGCTGATAAATTTCCAGAGCCATTTTGCCGGTTTCTGCTTCAAAACAGCGTATATCTTCCTTTCCAATGAGGATGCGCAACGCCTTTCTCGAATTCTCATTGTCTTCTATAAGGAGTACGTTTTTTATTTTTCTGCTGACAAAGTTTTCAATTCTGTTAAATGCTTCTTCCAACTCTTTTTTACCGATCGGTTTCACAAGACATTCAATTGCTCCTGCCTTGATCGCTTCAGTCGACGGGTCATTTGCAGAAATAATATGTACCGGGATGTGTCTAACGGATGGGTTTGCCTTTAGTTCGGTCAATACCTGTTGTCCGTTAATACCAGGCAAACCCATATCCAAAATGATCGCATGGGGTTTGTATCTTGCTGCAAGATTTAAACCATCTTCGCCGCTTGCAGCCATCAAACATTTGAATCCTTTTTTATTGGCTTGTTCGACAAGAATAGAAGCAAATTGAAGATCGTCTTCAATGATGAGCAGGATCGCATCGCCTGTGGTTATTTTGTCTCTATCGTCTGCAATACCGGGATGATTTAAATATTTCGGATCGTGTTCAGAGCCTGGGATATTGAAATCTGCGCCTGTTTTGTTGTAAGGCTCCGATACTTCCTGTGGGTTAATTATCTCTAATGGAATTATGAGAGAAAAAGTTGAACCTTCGTTTATTTTACTGATCAATTTAATTTCGGCTCCTAATAATTTTGCGAGTTCCCGTGAAATGGAAAGCCCCAAACCCGTACCTCCGTATTTTCTGGATGTACCCCCTTCGGCTTGCTGAAAAGCTTCAAATACTGCCATTTGTTTGTCTTCCTGTATTCCTATTCCTGTATCTCTAACGGATATGTTCAAGGTGGTTTCTGTATCTCGGTCAATCGTAATATTGACACTTCCTTTTTCGGTGAATTTTATGGCGTTAGACAGGAGGTTTTTCACAATCTGGTTTAACCGTTGTAAATCGGTGCGGATGGTTTCGGGCAATGTAGCATCCAATTTGCAGGTTAGTTCCAGCCCTTTTTGTTCTGCATGATGTTTAAAAATTCGAACAATATCATCGGCAAAATATTTCAACGATACACTTTCAATATTTATCGACATTTTTCCAGCTTCAATCTTGGAAAGGTCGAGAACTTCATTAATTAAGGTAAGAAGATCAGTGCCGCTTTTATAAATTATTTCTGCACTCTCAATCTGGATTTTATCAAGATTATTCTTCCTGTTTTCAGATAAATCTTTTGACAGGATAAGCAAACTGTTAAGTGGTGTTCTTAACTCATGCGACATGTTTGCCAGAAATTCTGATTTATACCTGCTGCTTATTTCTAATTGTTTTGTTTTCTGTTCAATGTCGTTTCTTGAAGCTTCAGCTTCTTTATTTTTCTCCTCCAATGATTGGGTTTGTTCTTCCAGTTCTTCATTTGTTATTTGTAACTCCTCCTGTTGTGATTTCAGATTTTGAGTCTGCTCTTCCAGTTCTTCATTCATTTGTTTCAGTTCTTCCTGCTGCGATTGAAGTTTTTCACTCTGAACCTGTGTCTCTTGAAGCAGTTCATTTATTTTATTTCTGGCTATTGCTGAATTTACACGGATCCCAATACTGTCCATTGAAATAGTAATGAATTCCTTTTCTGTTTCATTAAAGACAGTAAGTCTGCCTATTTCTAATACTCCCATTGTTTTACCTTCAAATAAGAAAGGAATAATGAGTAAATGTCTGAGCCGGGCATTTAGAACTGAGGAGGTTATGCGTATATTTTCTTCCGGTATATCAGTTAAAGAAATTTGTTTTTGTTCCCGCGCTGCCTGGCCAATCAATCCTTCATTCAGGGCAAATTTTACTTTAGTGTCATTGGGAGACGAAAAGGCATATTGCCCGCAAAGCAGGAGAGCATTCTCCTTATCATCAAACTGATAAACGGCTCCAATGTTTGCTTTCAGGTAATTGCATAAAAAACTAATGGTGTTGCCTGCCAGTTCTTCAACACTTTGATCTCCTTTTAAGCTTTCATTGAGGCGGGTGCTACCTGTTAGAAGCCAGTTTTTACCGGCAGTTTCGGCTTCGGCGCTTTTAAGTGCTCTTAAATTTGAACTAATGATTAAGTAAACGATAACAAGAACCAGAATAATGATAAGCAATAAAATGACAAAAACAGTATTAAAATTGCTTGCATCGTCAATGCTGGCTTGTTTTCTTTCGGCAAGTAATGTAAATTCTATTGCCTCTACTCTTTCAATTATTGTCCGTATTCTATCCTGTATCTGTTTTCCTTCTCCTGAAGCAACTGCTTCCCTGGCTTTTTCAAAATCTTTTTTACGAAGCTCTATGGTTCGGTTTAAATTATCAAAACGCAGTTTGAGTTCCTTTTCAAGTTCATCAATGTTCTTTCGTACATTGGGATCTTTTACTAATTCCTTTACTTTTTCAAGATGCTCAACTCCTTTTGTTTGGGCAACTAAAAAAGGGGCCAAAAAATTATTATCCCCTGAAATGACAAAACCCCGGGTGCCTGTTTCAGCATCAACGGTATAAGTTAGTATTTGTTCGAACTGATATATTACCTGGTTGGTATGATCTACCAAGGCATTTGATTCGATGTATTTTTTGCTGTTATTAAACGAGAAAATTGCAACCCCACAGAGAATAATGGCACAAGCAATAAATCCTGTTAATATTTTCCTTTCAAGTGTCATTTTCATTTTATTTTTGTTTGTCTAAGGTTATTAATAATTCTGTGATGCCTTCCAGCGATAAAATATAATCCGGTTTAATGGCGGCAATGGCTGATTTAGGCATATAAGCTGATTCAGCTGTTTCAGGATTCTGAACAATTGCTAAACCACCACATTCTTTTACCCGTTTTATCCCGTTAGTCCCGTCATTATTTGAGCCTGTAAGTATTACTCCTATCAATTTGTCAGCATATGCTTCGGCAGCCGATTCAAATAATACATCAATCGATGGTCTTGAATAATTGACACGTTCATCAACTGTAAGGGATAAGGTTCTGTCCTTTTCGATTAGCAAATGATAATTAGGCGGAGCAAAGTAAACTTTCCCATTTTCAATTTTTTCTTTTTCATCCGCTTCTTTTATAGGAAGATTGCTTTTATCATTTAAAAGTTTTACCCAAAGGCTATCAGAATGAGCACCTATATGCTGCACAATAATAACGGGAGTGTTAAAATCCTTTGGTAAAAGAGAAAACATGACTTTCATCGCATTCATGCCTCCGGAAGAAACCCCTATTACAATTGCTTCGTAGCGCATATTTTAATATTTCTTTTTAAAGATCCTTTGTTTTTTATCCAACTCAGCGTATTCTTCAGCCAAATCGGTAAACCGGATCCCTTCTTTTGACCCCAGGCATAAAATGCCACCATTAATCAGGCTATCATGAAAAAGTCTCTGCACTTTATTTTGCAGATTTTTATCAAAATAAATAAGCACATTTCTGCATAATATTACGTGCACTTCTGCAAAAACACTGTCAGTTACTAAATTATGATTCGCCCAAACAATATTTCTTTTTAAAGATTTATTAATGATTACGCTATCATAATTTGATATATAATAATCCGAAAATGATTCTTTCCCTCCCGATAATTGGTAGTTTGCAGTGTATTCTTTCATCATTTTGTTGGAAAAAATTCCTTCTTTCGCTTGTGACAATGCCTGCTGATTGAAATCAGTAGCATAAATGGTAGTTCGGTCGTACAGACCTTCTTCCTGCAATAGAATTGCAACTGAATAGGCTTCCTCACCCGTAGCACAACCCGCATGCCATATTTTTACAAAGGGATAAGTTTTTAAAATGGGAATAACATTTTCACGAAATGACCGATAGAAGTCCGGATCACGAAACATCTCGGTTACTTTTATTGATAAATCCTGCAGGAATTCTGATGCAAAAACCTCATCCGTCAAAAGTCTGGATTGCATTTGATCGATATTCTCAAAACCTGACATGTTCATCCTGTTCATGATTCTGCGCCTGATGTGCGCTTCGGAATACTGCCTGAAGTCATAACTGTATTTCTGAAAAAATGCTTCCAACAGCGTTGTGATTTCCAAATCGAATTTGTCTTTCTTTTATTATTGTATTGCGTGTAATGGTACACACGGGGAACACAGAAAAGTTACATAGTTTTAGAAAAAAGTTACACAATTCACACATTTTCGACTTCGTGAAGTGGTCTTCATTTTGGTTTCATCGTGCAACTAATTTTTCCTGTCTGCTGCAACTGGTCAGTTTGGCCCCAGTGTCCACTCTGTGCTGTTTTGGATCATCTGATTCTGTTGATTATTTAGGATTTGATATGGTTTTGCGGGATCTACAGTTGGTGGTCAATTCATACTCCTTGAATCTTCATTATACATTCCTTCCCATTAAAGATAAAACGTTTAAAAGACCTGATAGGTCGGATGGAAACACCAAAAAGAAGATATTAAGTAGCATCTTTTCGAAAAAAATTGTTTTGGAGAAATCAAGAGTTGCAACCTATGAGTTCACGACACCGATCAACGTACTCATCAATGCCAGCAAGGTTTTGAAAAGTTCGGACAAAGACAAGAGGTCGATAATAATCTCTTGTTTTGTCTGGCTCACCAGATAACAGAACACAACAAATCACCTTGTAAATACGGGTTAACTATTTTTCCACCTTCGCGATTTGAATTATTTTTTTTGCAATTTCCTCTGGTGAAAGAACGAAATCAATATACCCGCTGGCAATGGCGCTTTCAGGCATATCGGGCTGTGCAGCTGTGTCTGGTTTTTGTGCAATGGTAATTCCTTCCACTTCTTTAATGCCACAAAGTGCATCTGCTCCATCACCATCAAAGCCAGAAACAATGACTGCAATGAGTTTACCATCCCAGTTTTGAGTCAACGATTTCATAAAAACAGTAATCACATCGGGCCAGCCATGGGGCTTTGAAATTGGCTTTAGACGAAACTCTCCTTTAAGAATATGAAGATCACGCTTTTCGGGGATGATAAATACATGATTGGGTACGATGTCTAGTTTTTCAGTAATTAATTGAACAGGCATGTCGGTATAGTGGGGGAGAATCTCGTGAAGCAAGGTGGCAACAGTTCTCAGGTGATTAACAATGACAATAGCAACCCCCATATCGTTAGGCAAATTCTTCAGTAACCGGGTATAAGCATCCAAACCGCCTGCCGAACCACCCACACAAACGACAGGGAAGTCTTTTGCAGTTTTTTTAATTCTATCGGTTTTCATTTTAAACGTTTTTTTGATGCCAGAAACATCAATGGATTTGCAGTATTCTCATAATTAATGAGTTTTAAATAAACAGCACCAACAATGCGGATGTCCATTCGAACTAAAATCGGGATGCAATTGTCGTCGTTGGTGAGCCAGATTGTCAGATCGTTAGAGGTTTTAAACATACGTCCTGCCTCGACAATCGGACTGAGTTTATAGCAGTTTATTTTTCCAAATTTTGTCCGGATGGTTTCTTTCCCATTAAATACAAGATGAAAAGGAAATATTTCATCGGAGAAATACATGTTTACAAAAACGGTGTCGCCTTCGTTTACTTTCGAAAAATCGACTCTCCTCAGGTAATAAAAGGTTGAAGACAGATCCAGAATTTTTTCAGGAACTTTATGAACTCCTGATATACTTGATGTTATCGTGTTGCTTTTGCGGTTGTAGATAACTTCGTTGTAATGCTTGTAGTGGCCTTCCTTGATATTTCGTATCGATTTTAAAGGTAAATTGGTTTTTTTGTCGAACCAGCTTTCGTAAATATCCTCTACACCATAAAGGGCGTTTGCCAATCCTGTAGTTTGCCCAACAGCCAGGGCATGAAAGACCTTTTTCCCATTGTAAACCGAATCGCTTAGCGTAAGAGTGGTAATTCCGCCCACCACAAAGCCATACTTAATCTGATAGGTAAGTTTTTCACCCTGGACGAATGCCTGATTGGTTTTTACAGGTGGGGTAAATATTTGCTGGGCATCAATATCTAAAACCTTCAGCAGTAGTACAAAAAGTAAAATCGAGCGAACTCTCATGGTGCTAATTCCGAATTAAATTATTTGATTTTAATAAATCAAAGGAGCGTACAATTCAATCAGAAAGTGTTATATAACTTTTGAAAAGAGTTACACGATTCACACATTCCATTCACTTCTAATTGTATTATGTTTTTCTAACTTTAATTTATTATACATAACTTACCTTCATCATATTCGTGCTTCCGTGAAGTTTAAGCGGTGTGGTGCCGACATAAACCACACAATCACCTTTGGTGAGTAATTCCTGATCCTTCAGAATATATATTGATTCCGGCATAGCCTGATCCAAATGATCGTAAGTGTCTAAATAGAAAGGTCTTATTCCCCAGACTAATGAAATCTCATGCAGGATATTTTTGTTATTGGTAAAGGCATATATTTTGGATTTGGGCCGATGACTGGATACCCGGATGGCGGAATACCCCGAATTTGTAAATACAATGATAGCCTTGGCTCCGACTTGCTTGGCCAGCTTTGTTGCATTAAGGCATATCGAATCGGCCAGGAACGAAGAATTTCCTTTTGTTGGCTCATGTTGTTTGTCGTACGGATTTCCTTGATCCTCAGTATAAATAATAATCTGGTGCATGTTGTTTATGGTTTCAACCGGATATTTTCCTACGGAGGTTTCTCCACTTAGCATCAATGCATCAGCGCCATCGAGTACGGCATTGGCCACATCGTTGGCTTCAGCCCGAGTAGGCCTGAAATTGGTAATCATGCTTTCCATCATTTGCGTGGCAATGATCACTGGTTTTGATTGTCTGATACATTTTTCAACAATTTGTTTCTGGAACAATGGAACTTCGTCAAAGGGCACTTCCACACCCAGATCGCCGCGCGCGACCATAATGCCATCGGCTGCATCAATAATCTGATCAATCTCAAGGAGCGCTTCTGGTTTTTCAATTTTGGCAATTATACCGGCATCGCGGTTACTTTTGCTGATGAGCTTTTTTAGTTCAAGAACATCCGAAGCCTTCCGGACAAATGACACGGCGATCCAGTCAACACCATGCTCCAGCGCGAAAACAGCGTTCGAAATATCTTCAGCCGTCAGGCATGGCAGCGAAACTTTGGTGCCGGGCAGGTTTACTCCTTTATGTGAAGAAAGTGGTCCTCCGTATATAACTTTGGCTTTGACAATGTCCTTTTTATTGGTTTCAATCACGTCCAGCTTTATTTTACCATCGTCGATTAAAATTACTTCGCCGACATTTACATCTTTCGGAAATTCCTGATAGCTCATGTAGATATGATCTTTCTGTCCGACACATTTTTCAGTAACAAAGGTTATAACATCACCTTCATCCAACTGAATCATATTATTTTCAATTTCACCTACTCTGAGCTTTGGCCCTTGTAAATCGGCCATGATGGCAACGTTGGTTCTCAATTTCAGGTTCAAATCTTTAATCAGATTAACTAGCCTCAAATATTCTTTTTGTGATGAATGCGAAAAATTTATCCTGAAAACATCTACTCCTGAAGTAATTAAATCGGAAATGACACTTTTAGAGGAAGTTGCTGGCCCTAACGTTGCGATTATCTTGGTTTGTGATTTGATCTGTTCCATTGTCTCTATTTTATTCAAGAATAAATTGAATTAAAGGTCGGTTGCTTTTATGAGATTTTTCAGGGTATTGGCCGAATGTTTAAATAGTTTTTGTTCCTGATCGGACAAATTGAGTTTTACGTATTGTTCAACTCCTGTAATATTGACAAGTGCCGGGATGCTTATGCATACATCGCTTATTCCGTAGAAGTCGGTAATTAAGGTGGAAACGGGAAGAATAGAATTTTCGTTTCTCACGATTGCCTGGGTAATTTTAACCAAGGCCAATGCAATAGAATAGTTGGTTGCCCCTTTTGCCTGGATAATCTGATAAGCCGCATTCTTAACTTTCTCAAATATTTTGGCCAATTCAATTCTTGCATTCGTCTTCCGCGCATAGACAGAACAATATGTTTCAATATCCAGGCCTCCGATGGTCGCATTGCTCCAAACGGGAAGTTCTGTGTCGCCATGTTCTCCGATAATATAGGCGTGAATATTGCTGGCATCAACTTTATAAAATTCGCTTATCATATACTTTAGCCGTGCGGTGTCCAGCACCGTTCCTGAACCAATAACCCTGTTCGAAGGAAACCCCGATAATTTAAGGGTCACATAAGTAAGTATGTCAACCGGGTTAGTAACAACTAAAAGAATAGCATTTCCTGCATATTTTGAAATGGCAGGTATAATATCTTTAAAAATTGCCACATTAGCTTGCACTAAGTCTGTTCTGCTTTGTCCCGGCTTTTGATTCGTTCCTGCTGTGATGACCACAATATCGGCATCCTTACAACTTTCGAATCCTGCAGCGTAAATTTTTGTGGGATGGGCGAAACTTATTCCATGATTTAAATCCATGCATTCACCTTTGGCGAGCAAATCGTTCTTGTCAATTAATACAATTTCCCGCGCCAGTCCGCTAATCATTAACGAAAAAGCGAAGGTGCTACCTATATTTCCCGCGCCTACAATTACAATCTTTGGTTTTAAGGATTTCATCATTGTTTCACTTTTTATTTGAAAATCTATTAGTTTGTTTTCAGATAAATGATAATTCGTTTACACTTTTTCATCCGGCGAATCGGCCATTCCTTCCAGTGGTAAAACATCCGGCAAATCGAGCCGTGCCACGCCAATCCGATCATCGGCCATTCCGTAATAAACATCAAAGCGATCAGGTAATCCAAGGTCGTCGCGCCGGTCGATACCCGTGGGAAACACAACATTGTCAATAACTCCGCTGCGTTCACTTAGTAACTCCGGTGTTAATACAGGATTCACCGAGCGATATTTAATGACACATGGGAATTCTTTCGATAGAATCATCACTCCGGCGGAGTAGCAAAATTGTGGTGCCTCATTTTCCGCTGCTAAATCACACACTCCATGGTAAATAATCAGCCAGCCATGCTTTGTAAGAATGGGCGGAGTACCCCCACCGATTTTGAGCCGTTCCCACGGCGAAACCGGCGTTGCCAACCGGTGATGCGAATTAAATAAACCAAGCTGTTTTAAATCCTGACCTTCCAGTGGCATCGGACAATACGAAATCCAGACACTTTCATGATCAAGATCGACGATGCGTCTATTTCCCTCATAAACAGTTTCTTCAGGACGGGTACCGGGGAAAAGTGGCCGGTGTAGAATAGCCATCTGCATTTTTCCGGCATGGTTGGGAATGGCAATAGGGAAGAGGCTGGCATCCTTATTATCTACATGTACAAAATCGATGTCCTGAAAGGGGGCATACCTCGCGAGACCCAGTCGATCCCAGTGTAATAAATCTGTGGAAATGGCCAGAGCAGTGCGAGGACCATTGGGCGAGAATGCCGTGTAACTCATCATGTAGCGTTGAAGTGGCTCAATAAACGTGACCCTTGGGTCTTCACAACCACCGCTACCATTAGGTCGAAGTTCATAATCAGCTTCAGGCTCTAGTGCAATGCCAAGCCGCTCAACGCCTTCCGGATCGCCATCTTTATTGAACTTTACCCTAGCTATTCCGATGCGCGAATAATTGCCCTTTGCCACAAGGCGCGGAAACAGGTACAATTCACCGTCGGGGCCACGAATGGCCGCTGGGTTAAGTACTCCTTCTACTTCCATCGGGTTGCCGGGTTCCGGTTCCATGATTTGTCCGAGGCGATGCAATTTTAATCCACTCATCGATATTCCTCCTTGTAAACTGGTGAATCATAAACATCATCCAAACAAGCGATGATCGTTTCAATTACCCGTTTCGATTCATTCGGATCCCTTACTTTTATACACAAAACGCCCGCTTCTTTAGCCGGATAATCGTTTCCTCCGGGGAATATCGCATCACCAATAAAAATCATTTCCTGAATTAAAATCCCCAGCGTATCGCGGAGTTTTCCAATTCCGTAAGCTTTATCAATACCGGGTTTGGTCACGTCAACTGATGTCGTTCCGCCCAAATGCACAGAAAACTCAGGAATACTTTGATCGAGAATTGCTTTGATCTTCTTTCGTTTGTCAAAATCAGGATCCCATATTTTCTTTTCTTCGATGGGTGCCATCTGTCCCAGCGCCGAAAATGTGATTTGACTTCCCCGATCTTCAATGGTTTCGCCCCAGACTTTTTCGACCTTGAACCCCGTTTTATCAATCGCTTTTTTCAGGGAACTGATGATTTTATTTTTTTCAATTACCGTGAAATCTTCGGAATAAAGCTTTTCCCAATTTCCGGTATATTGATAAAACTTTGTTCCACATGTGGGAAGAAGCGATAAATTTTCGAGGCGTTCATCATGCGGAAGGTTGGAAAGCAGTTGTTTTTCGAACTGTGGCCAGTTGCCTCCGGAAATAACGGCTACTTTGACGATTCCAAGTAGGTCGTGCAATAGTCCTGACATTTCATTGTCAAGAGATGATTTGCTTTCGGCAAGTGTACCGTCCAGATCAAAAACTATTAGTCGTTTCATTTTTATGAATATCCTCTTTTTTATATAAGTTCCAATTATGTCGATGATTTCTTCGACAAGGCATACATCAGCTTATCAAAGGATTGAATAAATTTTTCAACGCCATCATTTTCTAATTTGTCGGTGATGGTTTTCAGGTCAATACCAATTTCGGATAACTCGGATAATACCCATGATGCCTGTTCTACATTGTCTTTTAAAAGTGATTTAGGATCGCCATGATCACGATAGGCATTCAGTGTTTCAAGAGGAATGGTATTGACAGTATTTGGTCCGATTAGGGCTTCGACATATTTTACATCGCTGTAATCCGGATTTTTTGAACTGGTACTTGCCCATAACAGTCGTTGGGGCGAAGCGCCAAGTTTAAGAAACTGTTCACTTTCAAAAACTTCCTGATAAATTTTATAGGCAACTTTTGCGCTCGAAATGGCAACCTGTCCCCGAATATTCGTCGCAAAATGTGCCTGTTCTCCTTCCGAAGCTATAAAATCAGCTTCTTTTGGATCAATTACAGCATCGATACGACTTAAAAAGAAACTTGCCACCGAGGCAATATTTTTTATGGACTTGCCTTGATTAATACGATCGGTTATTCCGGACATAAAAGCTTCGGCTACTTCCCTGTAGCGCGGTAAAGCAAAGAGTAAAGTAACATTAACATTGATACCGTCACTGATTAATTGCCGGATAGCTGGCAGGCCTTCTGTTGTTGCCGGAACCTTGATAAGTACGTTTGGCCTGTTCAATGCAGCCCATAATCGGCGACCTTCCTGAATAGTATTGGCGGTATCGTGAGCCAAATTCGGATTTACTTCAAGACTGACATATCCATCTTTACCGTTCGTTTTTTCGTACAACGGCCTGAAAACGTCGGCTGCGCTTTGCACATCCTGCTGAGTGATGGTCTCATAGATTGTGTTTACATCCTTTCCATTAAGAGCCATCTTTCGAATTTCAGCATCATAAAGATTGCTTTCTGCAATAGCTTTCTCAAAAATGGCGGGGTTCGAGGTCATTCCACAAAGCCCATCATCTTCAATCAGATGTAGAAGTTCTCCACTCACTATTAAATCTCGTCTGATATAGTCGAGCCAGATGGATTGTTCCAGACTTTCCAGTTTTTTTAAAGGATTGTTGCTCATGTACTTATTATTTCATATTTGCTTTTTTGACTTCGAGAGGGATAAACTTATCAGGCCAACGTGCCATGTATGCATGGCTTATTTTGACTTTCGAAACTCTATTAAAAGTACTTTTCCAATTATTTAATGATTTGTATAATTCTGGATATTACTTACATCATTCACACATTAAATTCAAAACCTGAATTTTTATGTTTCAGGTCGCTAACGATTACTTAATTTCGAATCCGGTTCCTGAATTCAGTTTGGCCTGGTTGAATGTATCGAGGTTAAAAACCAGACGTATCCGATCTTTGAAGGTTCCGGTAATGGTTTCTATATTTCCTGAAACAACCACCGGAATGTAGATCTCGAAGAAGTTCCAGATTCCGGTTTTCAGGCCTGCTTCATAAAAGAAAGTCGCATGACTGGTTCCAAATCCATGATCGTTTAATAACAAATTGACGAAAGGTTTAATTGGAATTCGCTGATTATTTCCCGGCATATTACTGATGAACGACAAGGAAATCAGCCATTTGCTGAAACCAAGTTGGTCGTTAACCGGCGATACCAAACTGCCTTCGGAAAAAGTTACCTGTCGTGACCAGAAACTCGTTGTCGAAACACTGAACCGGTCGGGATAAGTTCCCTGAAAAAGGTATTGTTCGTGGCCACTTCTTCCGGCTGAGGCTAAATTATAGAAAGGAATTTCAGGATTAGTTTTCAGCATTGTTCCGGCAAACAACCGAATGTCCAGTCCGTTTTTCTTGCCGTAATAGCTTAATTTATAATTGAATTCTGCCGAAGTTTTCAGAAATGACTGGCCTGATTCGGAAGAAACCAGCAGCCTGAATGGATTTATGTTGCCAGTCCTTTCCAACTGGTATCCAAACTGAAGGTAGGAACTCAATTTTGCCTTTTCCAGATGTTCGATTTGCAACAGGTTTGATGCGGCAATGTAGTTTCCAAACGCTTTGTGGGCCAGCGAATTATTTTGTTGATTTGACCTGAAATAGATATCTAATCCGGCTTTTAGTTTTTGGTAATTTTGATTGTCCGGAGCGCCGAATTGGGTTCCTTCCATCGAAATTGTTGCTTTTCGGATTAAACTGGAGCAGGGAATCATGTTGTAGGCTACTTTCCCAAATCCGGCAATTCCGGGATTCTGAAACGTATAGAAAGGCATCACAAAATATTCAAAAGGTTTGGGCGTGAGAAAGCCGTTGTGCAAAGCCACGCCAGCCATAAACCCGTTTTCGCGTGTCCAGTTCACTGCCGGAAAAAACATCAGGTGCCGTTTTCCAGGATCTTCCAGCGAAAAGTAAAGTTGCGTGCGAAGAGGGTCGGCTTTTGAGAAAAAACCTGTCGTTCGGAGGTTGTTGTTAAGTCTGAACAATTCAGGAGTTACGCGCCTGGAATCAATTTTAAGTTCCGAATAATTCCCATCCGGGATGTCGATTTCTTTCTCTCCGGAAAATCCATCGACCCATTTTTCAAAACAGATGGAATCGCCAATCATACCTGATATTACCGTGGGTGAAACCAGCTCTCCTTTATTCCGGATCAGCAATTTGTTATTGGCAAAACGCACAACTTCGTAATCCATACGTTTGGTTGTTCCGATGAAATCTCTGAAGAACCAGCTTAAATCTTTACTTGTATTAGACTCGAATATCTGTTGAAGATCATCGGGTTGCGGATGTTTGAATTTCCATTCATGGTAATATTCCTTCATGCAGGAATCGTAAATCGAATCGCCCAGATAAGCTCTCAGATAATTAAAACCTGTGGCTGCTTTATTGTAAATCATCAGGCTGTAGTTCAGCGTATTGTAGTCGTCAGCCGGTAAATTGATCGATTGTTCCAGGTTGTCGCGCGCTTGTGAAAGCCATTCCAATTCGCGCATCTGTTTCACCGGCATTTGCTCGATGTGAAAGAATTTGGCGAGTTTCAGGTTCCGGACATTGGTTTCCCAAAGCTTCTTATCAGGATATCTTTCGTGCATGTACCGAGTTTCGTTGGCGCTGGTAATACCTTCGTCCATAAACGGATAGCGACGTTCATTCGATCCGAGCGCGCTGTAAAACCAGCTGTGGCCAACTTCATGGGCTATCACTTCATCCAGCGAATAGGCATCCTTTGCCAGACCAATCACGGTAATTCCGGGATATTCCATTCCATCGCCGGCGCTCAGCGCGCTTTGAACAGCCGTAAAACTCCGGTAAGGGTAATCGCCGTTCCATTTCGAAAAAAGCAAAATCGAATGGTTGATATATGGGATGGCATCTTTCCAGAGTTTGGCCTGCTGATTGGTAAACATGACCCAGGTCGTCACTTCTCTGCCTGATTCTGGAAGCTTCATGCTTCCTTTCAAAACATGAAACCGTTTATCGGCAAACCAGGCAAAATCATGAATTTGATTTTCAGTATATCGAAGCGTTTTCATCTTCCCTGAAGAAACAGGAAAATCAGCCTTTTCAGAACCGATGTTTTTTATCCAGGAAGTGTCGTTTGCAAGTTGATTGAGAATTTGAACTTCTTCAGGATTTTGAAGGTTTCCGGTTGCTCCGACAATGTAATTATCAGGTAATGTTATTCGTACATCGAAACTTCCAAATTCGGAATAAAACTCACCCTGATCCTGGTTCGACATCGGATGCCAGCCGGTTTGGTCGTAAACAGCTGGTTTGGGGTACCATTGCGATATTTGATAGGATTCGCCAATATGTCCTAATCTGGATGTAACTCCTTTGGGAATTTTAACATGAAAAGGCGTGGTAATTTGGATGGAATCATGGGGCGGAAGTGGCTTATTCAGAATGATTTGGCAAATATCGGGTTGGCCCGGCAATAATTTCCATTGAACTTGCAGCTTTTCGATCCTGAAATTGAGTGAGTCTATATATCCTTTCAATTCCGGATCGTTGAACAGCTTTTGCTTTCCTTTGATGCTAAATAGCTGCTTGGCTAATTCGGTTTTATTGTCAGAATAGCCGTTTGGCCAGAGATGAAAAATCAGAAACCGGAGCGTATCCGGTGAATTGTTGATGTACTCAACTGTTTCAAAGGCGTTCAGTTCATGAAGTTGATCGTTGAGCGAAACCTGTATTCGGTAGTTGACCCGTTGCTGAAAATATTTGTGTGCCGAAGCCTCCGGAAAAGAGCAAAAAACAATCAGACAGCTGATGAACAACTGCCTGATTATCTTTGTCCCTGATTTATTGAATTCGTTTCGATTCATTGTTTTGGGAACCATTTTTCAATGGCCGGATTGGATCGTAAAAATTCAAAAATCTCTTTTTAACCGATCGGTTCAGCATCGAATCAAAAGCCAGGGTGATTAAAGAATATCGCTTTGTCCGGCTTTCGGGTGTTATTCTTGACGTTCCTTGTAATTCGTTCATCGGGTTCGTTTTGATGTTGTTTTTATTCAGAAGTTTTGGTTGTTTTTGTTAATATGTTCAACTTCTGATTTATTTTTGCTCCGGATTTCGGCTTTTTTGCTTTTCCTCTTGCCTGGTCTGTTTCTGAACCTGACGTTGCTGCACTTTTTGTTGTTTGACCTGCTGCACCTGATTGCGACGTTCCTGCTTCTGTTGCTGAACTTGTTGTTGCTGAACCTGGCGTTGCTGAACCTTTTGTTGTTGAATCTGCTGTTGCTGTTGCTGCTGAACCTGGCGTTGCTGGTCTTTTTGCTGTTTTATTTGTTGATCCTGATTCCGCTGCTGTTGTTGTTGCTGAACCTTTTGTTGCTGAATCTGCTGATCCTGGTTGCGCTTTTGCTTTTGCTGTTGTTGTTGCTGAACCTTTTGTTGTTGAATCTGCTGATCATTATTTCGTTGTTGTTGATCTTTTACCTGACGTTGCTGATCATTTTGTTGTTTAATTTGCTGATCCTGATTACGACGATTTTGTTGTTCCTGAGGATTTGATTGTTGCGGCTCTCTCTGGTTGTTTCCAACGGGAGAAACGTTGCTTCGCTGTTCAGGAGTAGTTCTT
>Ga0302296_1000760_pt1 | contig 25250 bp, 19 predicted proteins | sample III_Fen_N3_1_FD_194546 | JGI IMG/M metagenome (GOLD analysis project Ga0302296, IMG submission 194546) | Peat permafrost microbial communities from Stordalen Mire near Abisko, Sweden - III_Fen_N3_1 | ecosystem: Environmental > Terrestrial > Soil > Wetlands > Permafrost | place: Sweden: Abisko...
GTTTTGATGCGTTTTTTGTTCGCAATGTGATGCAGTATCCGTTGGAAGATATACAGGTTGGATTTGTAGGCTCGATTGCTCATTATTTCCGGAATACATTGGAAATTGTGGCTTTTGAAAGAGGAATTGCTATTTCTGCAATTGTGCAAGTACCTATGGAAGGACTGGTGAAATATCACAAATAAATAACCCCTAACCCCTAAAGGGGAATAAGAGATATTACTGCCGATTACTTTAAACTTTTATATGACACACAAAGAAAAGAAAATACAAGACGAAACTAACTCAGTTCCCCTTCAGGGGCTAGGGGTAAATTCCCCTTTGGGGGCTAGGAATTCTTTCTTAGTCACCGAACAATCTTCTCTCCATACCAACCTCGATAAAAAATCAGTGGGTCAACTTCTTATGGAGATGAATGAAGAAGATCGAAAAGTGGCGTTGGCAGTTCAAAAAACGATTCCTCAAATAGAGGAGCTGGTAGAGAAAATCGTGGAGCGAATGAATCGTGGCGGTCGGATTTTTTATGTGGGAGCAGGTACCAGCGGACGATTGGGCGTGCTGGATGCATCGGAAATTCCACCTACCTTCGGAATGCCACCGCACATGGTAATCGGGCTGATTGCCGGAGGCGAAAAGGCGTTGCGTAATCCAGTGGAAAATGCAGAGGATGATTTGAGCAAAGCCTGGGAAGAACTGCAAAGCTATCAGATTAATACAACCGACACGGTTATAGGCATTGCTGCTTCGGGAACAACGCCTTACGTAGTTGGTGCGTTGCAAAATGCTAAAGCCAATGGCGTACTGACGGCTTCCATTGCCTGCAATCCCGATTCACCGATTGCCCTTGAAGCTGACATTCGTATAGAGGTTATTGTAGGGCCGGAATTTGTTACCGGAAGTACACGATTAAAATCCGGTACGGCTGAAAAGCTCGTGCTGAATATGATTTCAACGGTTACGATGATAAAACTCGGTCGCGTGAAAGGCAATAAAATGGTGAATATGCAACTCAGCAATGCCAAACTCATAGACCGCGGAGCAAGAATGCTGATAGAGGAACTGCATTTAGAATATGAGCAGGCTAAGAATTTATTGTTGCTTCATGGCTCGGTAAAGAAGGCCATTGAAGCCTTCTTAAAATAGTCGAACGCAAATTACGCAGATACCGCAAATTTTCGCAAAAAAGATTTATTCTGCGTTCATTTGCGTTTGAATTTGCGTAATTTGCGTTTAAAAAGAGATATATCAATTCTTTTTATGATAGCTTAATACCGCCCAGGTATTGAAGAATACGGCAAATCCTACCAACGCCATCAATTGATTTATCAGTTGTAAAGGATTACTCCCCTTTAAATAAATCGATCGCATCACGATCATAAAATGTTTAAGCGGATTGAAGGCAGCTATCCACTTTGCCCACTCGGGCATACTGTCGATAGGCGTGTACAAACCACTCAGCATGATAAACAGCATCATAAAGAAAAATACGATAAACATCGCTTGCTGTAAGGTGGATGCATAGTTGGATATGACCAGACCCAGACCTGAAATAGCTAAAATGTAAATAGCTGCAAACAAATAAATGGATGCAAAATATCCGGCTGGAATTAAGCCATACACTGCCCACGCCACAAGGAAACCTATGCTGATAACAATAAATCCGATGATCCAGTATGGAATCAGTTTTGCAAGGATAAACATCGATTTTGAAACCGGACTCACATTAATTTGCTCCATGGTTCCACGCTCTTTTTCAGTAACGATGGATACAGCTGGCAAAAAACCACACAACAAGGTCAGAATCATAACCATCAGCGCCGGCACCATGAAAACACGGTAATTGAGGTGCGGATTAAAACGATACTGTGAATCGATTTGAATGGTGGGAGTGGAGTTGGTTCCTACACCGGTTGGCATCAAGTCCTGAACAACCTGCCCGTTGTAATCGCTTATGATGCTCGAGAGATAGGTCATACCGATACTGCCCTTCATTCCGTTTACAGCATTGGCAGAAATCATAACCTTACCCCCCTGACGATTCACCAAATCTTTTTCGAAATGTGGTGGAATCTCAAGAATAATATCGGACTCACCTTTTTCAATGCTTTTCAGTGCCTTGTTGTAATTTGGCGACACATTAGTAAGTTTGAAATAATTGGACGAAATTATTTTCTGAGTAAGTTGTTGAGAATAGGTGCTATGATCGTTGTCAATCACGCTCAGGTTCAGATTCTTTATTTCGTAACTGGCTGCCCATGGAAAAATGAGCAATACATTGAGTGGAAATATAAAAATCATCTTCGGAAGAAACCCGTTCCGAAGTATTTGCTTGAATTCTTTTCTAAGAAGATATTTTATCATAATGTGACCTTGTTATAACCACCCCTAACCCCTAAAGGGGGATTGAAGCTAGTTTTGTCTCCTAAATTCTTTTGATTATTTTTTTCAATAACTAGTTGTACTATTTTTTACTCCCCTTTAGGGGTTGGGGGTCTTCTATTCCAACCTCACCTTAAATTTCTTCAAACTTATAGTGACCAAAATGGTGCCCATAAGGCAAAGTATCCCAACTTCTTTGAGTACTGAAGTAATACCTAAGCCTTCAATCATAATGGCTTTTACTGCTGCAATATACCATCGTGCAGGAACAATACATGAAAGCCATTGCAAGGGTAGCGGCATATTCTCTATCGGAAACATCATGCCCGAGAGAAGCATTACCGGAATCATAAGTCCCATTCCTGAGACTAACATGGCAGCTTGTTGTGAATTAGTAATGGTCGAAACCAGTAGCCCGAATGATAGCGAAACAAAAATATAGAGTAGCGAAACGGCGACCAAACTAATAAAACTCCCCGCAATAGGCACTCCCAATACAAATACCGAGAGTAACATGATGGTGACAAAATTCACACACGAAAGCACAAAATAAGGTGTGATTTTGGACAGGATGATGTAGATAGGCTTCATGGGCGAAACCAGTAATATCTCCATTGTTCCCATTTCTTTTTCGCGAACAATAGCGATGGAGGTCATCATGGCACAAATCAAGAGCATAATCATACCTAAAACTCCCGGTACGAAATTAAATGAACTTTTCATTTGGGGATTAAAAAGCATTTTTACTTCAGGGGTGATTTGATAGGGATTTTTATTTTCACCCATCAATTCTTGTTGGTACGAGTTGATAATATTACTGGCGTAAAAGGTAAATGATGTTGCTGCATTGGGATCTGTGGCATCGGCCAGAAGTTGGATATGTGCTGTGCCATTGTGACGGAGTTTTTCTCCAAAATGATCTTCAAAAACAACTACCAGTTTGGCTTTTGCATCCCTGAAAACAGGCTGAATTTCATCGGTGGAATGAATCTTCGCTACCACATCGAAATAGGCACTGGCATCCAATTTGTCGATAATGCGGCTGCTTGCTTCGTCGTTGGTTGGAACGAGAACCGCTACCTGCGTGTCTTTTACCTCTGTGGTCAGCGCAAAACCAAATAAAATGATTTGAATGATAGGCATCAAAAGCAAAATCATCATGGTGGTTTTGTCGCGGAGAATATGATAAAATTCTTTTCTTATAAATGAAAATAGCTGCTTCATAAATTATCCTTGAAAACTAACCCCTAACCCCTAAAGGGGAACTGAGTTAGTTTCGTTTTATATTTAGTTCGTAATGATTTATATTGAATACATTAAACAATCAATACTTTTATTTTCCTTTGGAAATCACTGAATTACTCCTTATTCCCCTTTAGGGGTTAGGGGTCTATCCGCTGTCAACTATCAACTCTCTTCGCTTTGCGTGCCAGTTGTTGAAATACTTCATCCATGCTGTTAGCATTAAACTGTTTTTTTAGATTTTTGGGAGAGTCCAATGCTTCTATTTTTCCATCTACCATGACGGAAACACGGTTGCAATATTCTGCTTCGTCCATATAATGTGTCGTAACGAAAACTGTTATTCCGCGTGAAGTTGCATCGTAAATCAATTCCCAAAACTGACGGCGTGTTATCGGGTCGACACCTCCGGTTGGTTCGTCCAAAAATACCACTTGTGGATTGTGAAAAATAGAAACCGAAAAAGCCAGTTTTTGTTTGAACCCAAGCGGCAATGAACCAACCAACTTATTCCGTTCACTTTCAAAATCCAAAACCTGCATCAGTTTGTCCGTTTTCTCCTTGATTTCCTGATCTTTCATTCCATAAATTCCACCGAAAAGCTCGATGTTTTCCCAAACCTTGAGATCATCATAAAGCGAGAATTTCTGGCTCATATAGCCAATGTTCTTTTTGACAAGTTCGGTCTGTGTGCCTATGTCGTAACCAGCCACCAGCCCTTTTCCACCCGTAGGAATGCTGAGTCCGCAAAGCATACGCATAGCCGTGGTTTTTCCGGCGCCATTGGCTCCCAGAAAACCAAAAATTTCACCTCGCTCCACTTCAAACGAGATTTTATCCACCGCTTTGAAATTGCCGAATTTCTTGGTTAGATTTTCGGCAATAATTACTTTGTTGGAATTATGTTGAATTGTTTTTTCCATTTTCTTAGCTCTTATTTCTGGGAGAGTTGCATAAAACAGTCTTCAATTGTTGGTTCTATTTCTCTGATTTCAATATTTGTATGACCTGACTTATCCAATATTTCTTTTAAACTGTTTATTGATAACTGTTCACTGCTCACTGAAACATGGTGTTTGTCTCCAAACGCAAAACAATTACTTGTAAGCTCATTGGCTCGTAAGTCATTTAATAACTTGTACATATTGTCGCTTTGAACTGCCCAGAGTTTGTTTTCGTATTGACTGACAATGTTTTTAGGGGTGTCGATTTTCAGAAACTGTCCGTTTTGAATCAACGCTATTCGATCGCACAAACTGGCTTCGTCCATATAAGGAGTGGAAACAAGAATGGTAATGCCTTGTGTTTTCAGATTTTTGAGCATTCCCCAAAATTCTTTTCGCGATACCGGATCTACACCAGTAGTGGGTTCGTCCAGAAAAAGTACACTTGGTTTATGAATCAATGCACAACTTAGTGCCAGTTTCTGCTTCATTCCACCCGATAGTTTCCCGGCTCTACGGTTTTTGAATGGCTCAATTTGCTGATAAATATCTTTTATCAACTCGTAATTTTCTTCAATAGTAGTATTGAAAACCGTTGCAAAAAAGTTCAGATTTTCCTCCACTGTCAGATCCTGATAGAGCGAGAATTTCCCGGGCATGTAACCAACCCGTTTGCGAATCTCTTTGTAATCGTTCACTACATCAAATCCATCAACAGAGGCTGTTCCGCTATCGGCTAAAATCAGGGTCGTCAGAATTCTGAAGAGTGTCGTTTTTCCAGCTCCATCAGGTCCGATAATACCAAAAATCTCACCTCTCTCCACTTCGAAGTTAACCCCTTTGAGAGCTTCAATCGTATCGTATTTTTTGCTGATTGATTTGCAACTAATAGCCGATTCAGACTGAATATTTTGTTTGTCCATTAGATTGTATATTAGGGAGGTCTAAGAAATAATTATCAATTATCAATTATCAATTATCAACTGTCAACTAAAACGACACTTCTCCATACATCCCGATCTTCAACAGACCATTGTTTTTGACGTTTATTTTTACTGCATAAACCAGATTTGCACGTTCGTCTCGGGTCTGAATAGTTTTGGGTGTGAATTCCGATTTACTGGAAATCCATGCCAATGTACCTGTGTATTCTTTGGTGTCATCTTTGCCAAAATCAGTTGTCACTTTCACTTTATTACCGATTTTTAGTTTAGTCAGTTGATCGGCAGTTACATAGGCTCGGAGAATCATGTTGTCGGTATCAGCTATTTTGAAAAGTGCTTTGCCCGGTGCAGCCACTTCGCCCATTTCGGCATATTTTACCAGTACGGTTCCGGCTATCGGACTTATAATGTTGCATTTTTTCAACTGGTCGTCTAATTGCGATACTTGCAGCGAAATGCCTTCACTGTCGTTGTTGATACCTTGGTTGCCGGTTACTAAAGTGGTTTTTTGCGCGTCAAGTTGCTTTTCGAGCAGAGCAATTTGTGCGTTGATATCATCCAGTTGTTTTTGATTGGCTGCATTTGCTTTCACCAGATTTTGAAATCTGGTGTGCTCGGTTTTGGCTGTTGCAATTTGTTGTTCGATGGCAGCAATTTGCTTTTTGATATCGGGGCGACGACTCAACAGTGCTTTTTTACTGCTGACAATCTGTTGTTTACGTAGGTAAAGTTGTGTGCTGTCGATAGCGCCAAGAAGTTGATTGGCAGTTAGCACCTGACCTTCTTCTACGTTGAACGAAAGAATTTTACCTGATGCTTCGGCTGAAACGATTACTTCGGTAGCTTCGAAAGTACCAAAGGCATCAGCGTCGCCTTTCGATTTCCCGCACGAGGCAAATAATATTGAAATGATGGTTAATCCGAATAAGGCTTTACGTTTTGAAGAAGATGTAATAGAATTTGTTTTCATATCGTAAGTATTTTAAATCCCCTTCTGGGGTTTGGGGTTTAATTATTGATATTGTTTTTAAGTTGATATACACTCATTATCAGCTGAATTTCATGTAGCGATTTTAGTTGCTTTGCCTGATCTTCCGCATTTATTTCACGAATTAAATCGGTGACTGTAAGTGTGCCATTGTCAACTTTTACAGAAGCAGATTTCTTTATATTCTCACGAAGCCGAATAATTTCGTTGTCGCTGGAAAGTGTTGATTGAAGTTTTTCAATTTCAGTTCGTTGTTGCTTATTAGCTAAATCGTTATTGAAAAGAAATGTTTCTTTTTGAATATCAGTTGTTTTTTTGCTTATGTCAAGTTTCCTTATATTATTCTTTTGTGAGTATAAACCGCTGAAATTCCAGGATAGCCTTAAACCTCCAATATAAAAAGGAGACAATCCGGGTTTAAACATATTCAATCCGGGGTCACCAACTCCTCCCTGAACAAATGCGTTTAGTTTTGGTAGGTTTCCGGCATTTAATAATAATTTCTGACTTTCATAAATCTTATTTTGTGCCTCAAATAATGAGATTTCAGGTCTGCGATTCGTTGTATCATTTAGCAAACTTAAATTTATTTCTGGCTTTGAGAATTCTGTGTTTTCGTCAATTTTTATTTTTGTAAACGCTGAAAGCATTATAAAATAAGATTTGCGGGTACTTTTTAATTCGGTTTCATGCTGATTTGCGTTCAGTTGTTCCACCTTTAAAGCATCTAAATCTGCTTGGTTGGCTACACCGTTTTGTTTGTAAGCAGCAATTCTATTCATGTTGGTTTCCAGTTCGCTTTGTAAAATATTGTTTTGCTTGATTTGCTCGTTTAATAATAGAATTCCAAAATATAGCTGGTTAATACGGTCATTTAGTGCATATAAGTCAACCTCCAATTTCTTCTTCTCCACTTCGGTACCGGCATTAGTTGTTTTTTTCTGAGCAGAGATTACACCACCATCCCATAATATCTGATTGGCTTCTACCACCGCCTGATACTGATTTTTGCTTAACGATTGGAATGAAATATCTTTTTTTGCTATTGTACTGAGGGTTTGACTTAAAACTGCTGGAATTTGAGTCACATCTGACTGATATGTGGCTTTAGCCGAAAGTGTTAGCTGTGGCAGGTAACCTTTGTTGGCATTACTGATGTTATACTGTGCAGTTTGCTCAATGAGATCGTATTGTTTTACCAATGGATAATTTGCTTTTGCTTTGGTTTGGCATTCGTCCAGTGTTATGCTTTGTCCGAATACGCCAATTGGCAAACAAATCAGCAGTAAAATATTTAAAATCAATTGTTTCATTTTGAAATGATCTTAGGGTTTTATATAGTTTAAAATAACTTGTACATTTTCTTCCCGCCTATGTGCCAGTAGTTCTTTGGTTTGTTCTTCGTCAAGTTGCATAATGCCATTGGCTATGGGCAACAGCATGAAAAGTCCTGCGTTCAGGGTGACCATGGTAATAATAATATCCATAAGTTCAATCTTGCGGGCACGTCCTTCGGCTATTTCCTGCTGAAGTTCATTATTTAATTTTGTAAATAACTCAAAAGGAACCGTTTGCAGTTTGTTGCGTAAATTTTTAAGATTTTCGGGCAATCGTGATAGTTCGGTGGCTACCAATAACGGTAATTTTGGATTTTTTGTCAGTAAATCGAAGTGTGATTCGACTGCATGCCTCACCTTTTCAGAGAAAGAAATATTCCCAAAATTTTGTGAAGCGTACATGTTTTCGAAAAGCATTCTGAATTTTTGCTCAAAGATTGTATTGAACAAGTTGTCTTTTGTTCTAAAATAATAATGTACCAATGCTTGATTGCAGCCAACTTTTTTTGCGATCTCTGTGGTAGAGGTCAAAGCAAATCCTTTTTCAAGAAATAGTCTTTCGGCCACTTCCAGAATTGTTTGCTCCATTGATTGTTCGGGTTTAATATCCATGTTTAATTATTATATTTAATAGCTCTATTAATAAAATGCAAAGTAACATGTTTTCTTTTGAATATTTGTTTTCTTTTTCTGAATATTTCTGATAAAATAAGTTATTTAACTATTTAGGTTCATAAACAAAGAAATAGCGCTGATTTAATTTTAATTAAATCAGCGCTATATGATATACAAACAGGTAGCTGGAATTACGGAACAGTAATCGTTGCTTCACGAACAGAACATGCACTGAAATAGCCTAATGCGCCATTATTTATGTTTGAAACAGGATTTGCCGGTGAGGTGGATTGTCCGTCATTCCCTCTGGAGGTTCTGAAATATTCGAAAACATCTTTATCTATACACTCAAGTTGTACTTTCACCCTATCTCCCGTTTTTAACGGAGTTTCATTGTCGAGTGCTGTAGAACCTAATGAATAATCAATTATTTTCCCCTGATAAAGCTTATCATTCCCGACGTTTATTCCGGTTTTCAGAGTGTCGTTAATATATTCTATGACACGATAATAATTATCAATATTTTCCGGATCTTTGAAATCAACAGTGATTTCTTTTTCATTTCCAACAGTGCTTCTTTTAATATAAATACGATCAATATTTACCGGATTAGGCATTGTAGATGTGGCTGTAAATGTTTTACCTTCAGTTTCTACTGCGAGTGTATAAGTAAGTCCGGGTATCCCTTTTAATGTAGATGTAGTATATTTGCCCGGACTGGATTCTGTCAAAAGATTAGTATGTCCTGCGTTATCACTAATTGTCACTTTAGCACCGGTGATAGGGGGAAAGACATTTGATTCAGTAAAATTGATTGTCTTCGAAATCACAACCTGATAGGGTCCCATGTGATCAAATACATTACCCACTATAACTATTCCGGTTGCTGAAGTATCCAGATTCAGGTTAATTATCTTTTCGCACGACGAAAGTGAACAGATAATCAAAACAATTATAATGAAATGAATTCTATTTGTTTTCATCTTTTTAAAATTTAAAATTATAGGAGAAAGAAGGAATAATTCTGAACAAAGTGGTTTGAACTGCTTCTGTTCTGCTTGGATCATCTTTGTTATCGCGAAACGTAATCATGTATGCATTTTCATGACTGTATGCATTATATACCGAAAATGTCCAGCTTGATTCAAAATTCTTAGTTTTTTTTACTATCCAGGTTGCACCTAAATCCAGTCGGTGGTACGCCGGCATTCTGTTGGCATTCCGGTTTGAGTAGTAAAACATGGTTTTACCATCAACCTGATATTTACCAGTTGGAAATGTGACAGCATTGCCGGTGTTGTAAACCCAGGTTGAAGAAAGAGTCCAGCGTTTGTTTAATTCGTAAATACCAACTATTGAAATATCGTGAGTTCGGTCTTGTCTGGCGGGATAGTAATTGCCGTTGTTAATCTGGTCGAATTTTCTTTCTGTACGCGACAATGTATAGCTAATCCAACCATTGAGCTTTCCATATTTCTTTTTTAGAAACACTTCCAGACCATAGGCTCTTCCTTTTCCGTATAATAGTTGAGACTCAACATTTTCGTTGAAATTCAGTTCAGCTCCATTTTTATAATCGATTTGATTTTTAAGACTTTTGAAATAAATCTCACTGAAAAATTCATACTGATTGTCCTTGAAATTTCGATAATATCCCAATGATATCTGGTCGGCAATTTCGGGTTTTACATTATTACTACTTGGCATCCACAAGTCGGTAGGATTGCCGGAGGTGGAGTTGGATAGCAAATGAAGATTTTGAACATTGCGTGAATAAGATGCTTTTATCGAACTTTGGGGATTCAGTATGTAGTTTAACGTGGTTCGGGGCTCTAAGTAAACATAAGTTGATATGTATTGACCTTTTTTGTAAGTAGCCGTATCTGTTGTATTTCCATTCACATCGTAGGTGTAAAACGTGCCCGGACCAAGTAGGCTGAAAGAGCTTAATCTGGCACCATATTCTACACTCACTTTGTCTGAGAATTTGTACTGGTGTGTTATGTACACGGCATTTTCCCATGCATGTTTATTGGTCAGACTTTTTAAGTTAGTGGTGTCGCTGGCAGTGATTATACCGGGGATAATATTATGAACTATGGAATTAATTCCGAATTTCAGTGTGCTGTTTGTTCCTGCAAATAACTGGAAGTCTTGTTTCAGACTGTAATCCTGAATCCTGGAAATGATGTGCATTTCAATGCCATTGTTAATATTTATTTTGTAATTATAATTACTGAATATGAACGATGTATTTGAAAATAAACGGTCGGAAAATAAATGGTTCAAACGTATTGTAGCGGTACTATTTCCCCAATTTAGCCCAAATCGGTTGCTTAACCCCAACACATCTTTTCCAAAATATCCGGAAAGAAATATGCGGTTTTTATTATCGATACGGTAGTTCGCTTTCGCATTGAAATCATAGAAATACAGGGTGGCATTGTTTATCGTTGTATCTTTTGACAGAGCTAAAAATAAGTCAGCATAAGTTCGACGGGCGGAAATTATAAATGAACCTTTATCTTTTACTATGGGCCCTTCTACTGTCAAACGGGACGAAATAAGACCTATTCCACCACTTACGCCAAACTTTTTATCGTTGCCATCATTCATTTTTATATCCAATACTGAAGATAAACGTCCTCCATATAGAGCCGGTTCATTGCCTTTGTATACCGAAATGTCTTTTATGGCATCCGAATTGAAAACGGAGAAGAAACCCATAAGGTGGGAAGCATTATATACGGTTGCTTCGTCAAGCAATATAAGATTTTCATCGGTCGAACCTCCACGAACATTGAAACCACTACTTCCTTCACCTGCCGACTTAATTCCGGGTAATAGTTGAATGGTTTTTAATACGTCTTTTTCGCCAAACAATACTGGAATATTCTTTAAATCTTTCGTGTCGAGTTTTTGTGCACCCATTTCGAGTTTGGTGATATTCTCATTTTTACGTTGGCTCGATATTACAACTTCACTTAGTTCGTTTACTTGCTCTGTAAGTTGAAAATCAACTTTCTGAGATTGGTTTAAATTTATTTGTTGATTTTGAGGTGCATAACCTACATATTGCGTTGATATCTGATACTGCCCTGCAGGTAAAGTGATAGAATAATATCCATAAGTGTTTGTCGTAGATCCTTTCCCTGGTAATTCTTTGATTGTTACATTAGCTCCTATTATATCTTCCCCGGTTTTGGCATCTCTTATATAGCCACTAATTGTATAATGTTGTTGGGCTGCAATAGGATGAAGAAGTACTGTAAAGAACAAAAATAAAAAATATAATTTGCAATTATACATGTTTGTGTTGTTATAAAAATGAAAACCTATGCAGGAAGTTTATCCCGAACAGATTTGAATGCTTTCCCCAGTCTGTCAATGATATCTCCGGCAATAAGTGATTCTTTAGATTCGTCTTCCAGTGCTAAATCAGCAGCTAGACCATGAAGAAATACACCAATTTTGGCTACTTCTTCCGGTGAATATCCTTGTGCCAATAGACCGACTAAGATTCCGGTTAGTACGTCGCCCGAACCAGCTGTTGCCATTCCTGAATTTCCTGTACTATTGAAATATAACATCCCATCCGGAGTGGCAATTAATGTATGAGCCCCCTTTAAAATAATATATACTCCGTATAGTTTTGCTGATTCCTGAGCTTTTAGCATTCTTTCGTAGGATGAATTACTTACTCCAAAAAGGCGCTCAAATTCTTTTGGATGTGGTGTTAAAATACTGTGTTCTGGGATAAGTTGAAGTAAATCATTTTGTTGGCTGATAATATTTAATGCATCTGCATCCAGAATACAGGGTTTGTCTGTTTTTATCAACAGGTCTCTCAGTATTGCTGCAGTTTCAGCATGTGTGCCGATTCCGGGTCCAATTGCTATTGCATTGTAACGATCAATTGTTGTTAAATCCGATTGAAATATAGCTTCGGGAATTGCAGTTTGTGTAATAATTCGGTTGCATTCAGGTCCATGAACGGTAACCAGACCAACACCACCTCTCAGGGCTGCTTTTGCTGCCAATACAGAGGCACCGGCCATTCCTTTGCTTCCGGCCACTATTAGTGCATGACCAAATGTTCCTTTGTGCGAAAATTTGGTTCGTTTCTTTAATAGTTTTACAATATCTTTTTCTTCCAGATAAAACAAATTGCTTGAAGTTTGTTCAATAGCTTCGGGGTGAATGCCAATGTTGAGAGCTTCCCAATTGCCAACGAAAGGGGCGTTTTCAGGAAACAGAAAAGCCAGTTTTGGAAATTGTAAAGTTAGTGTCAAATCTGCTTTCACGATGATGGACTTTTCACTCAGCTTATTTTCTTCTCCTTGTAAACCCGAAGGAATATCAATAGCCACCACTTTACAAACGCTATTGTTTATCCATTCTGTTGCCTGAGCGTAAATGCTTGTTAGCGGTCGACTCAATCCTGACCCGAAAAGTCCGTCAATAATGATAGTATCACGGGTAATTTCAGGAGCAATGAATTCGGTTTTTAATTCGGTCAAAGCTTCCGGAAACCTTTCCCACAGATATTTTTTGTTTGTCTCACAGTCATCAGAAAGAGAGCCTGTATGCAACAAATATGCAGAAACGGAATAACCGGATGACAATAACATTCGAGCCATTGCCAACGCATCTCCACCATTATTCCCTGGTCCGGCAATAATGCATACAGCTTGCAAATATGGAAAACGAGCAATAAACTCCCAATAAAGAACATCGGCAGCTCGTTCCATTAAATCAATAGACGAAATTGGTTCTTGCTCAATAGTATACTGATCAAGTTGTTTGATTTGAATAGTGCTGAAGAATTTCATTGCAGAATAATTTCCTTATTTACAATTGAGAGGTGTCGCAAATGTATAAAATTATGATGAGTATTGTAGCTGATATGTAATATTTCGGTTCATATTTTGGATGTTTTAAACAGATGTTGTTTTATGTATGTAAAATGCCAGTATGAATTTAATAAATTTAATTGTTTTTGTAGAGAAGTAATTAGTCTTAAGATGTAGTCATTTGATTTTAATTTGCCTCCTGTTACAAAATAGCTTTTTTAGGTTAAATAGAAAGTTGATGTGTTTAATTAATTAAGGCTGTCGTTCTGAATGTAGAGGACAGCCTTTTTCTAATTGATTAAGAATCAGAATTTGCGTTTAAAATGCATTCCATCTTGTATTTCTCCAACCATCTTGTTGACCTTCTTTTAAAAATGTCCAGGCAACTATGCGGCTGGTTTTTGTTCCCTTACTCATTTCAATCGTTTTTACCTCAACGGCGCTTACGTTTTCAAGTGCTTCATACACACTTTTCAGTAATGATTTTTTTGAGATTTGTGTTGTAAACCAAAAACAGTTAGACCCGAATTGTTTGCTTTGACGTATCATGGTTCGCACAAAACGCTCCTCGCCACCTTCGCACCAAAGTTCGTTACTCTGACCGCCAAAGTTCATTACCGGGGTGGTTATCTTTTTGTGGTTCAGGCTACTCATTTTACTTAGTGTTGCCTTTTGGGCTTCTTCCATCGAAGCATGAAACGGAGGATTACAGATGGTAACATCAATCGGTTCATTTCGCAGCATGATACCGTGAAAAATATCATTTGGATTTTCTTGTAACGAAAGTGTAATCTGATTGGCAAGTTTCGGATTGTTGTTGCAAATTTTTCGTGCCGATTCAAGGGCTACTGCATCGATGTCCGACCCCACAAATGTCCAACCGTATTCTTTATTACCAATAATCGGGAAAACACAACTGGCACCAACACCAATATCCATGCATTTTATTTTACTCCCAACAGGAATTTTTCCGTTGTTGGAACCGCCCAATAAATCGGCAATATGATGGATGTAATCTGCACGTCCCGGTATGGGTGGACACAAATAACCACTGGGGATATCCCAATAACCAATTGAATAGTAATGTTTCAATAGTGCCTTGTTCAACCATTTTACTGCTTTGGGATTTGCAAAATCAATAGACTCATCGCCATATTCGTTCAACTTCACATATTTGGCTAGCCCGGGACAAGTAATAATTAATTGTTTAAAATCATAACGTTCCCGATGTTTATTTTGGGGATGTAAGACGGTTTTTTCAACAGGGTGTACTTTTTTAGTGTCGGCCATTTCAATTGTATTTGAGAAGTTTGAGTTTATCTGCAAAGGTAAGGATTATCAGGTGTAATGGTGCATAATAACAAAAATGATTAGTTTTCCAACCTTCTGATTTGAATTTTTAATTGATTATGTAAACAAAATTAAGTTTGTTTGTGTTTGAGATGATGATTGTTTAATATTTTAAAAATAATGAATTGAATTAGTTGCATATACCAATTATATTTCATTTCTTTGCAGAAAATTTAGTATGTATTTATGAAAACAACAAATATACCGTTAGGAACGACTGTGATCGGAATGTTAAAATCAATATTCCGGGTGCTCGAAATTCGTGCTGCTGAACAAATAAATATCAGGCTCACAATGGTTCAGTTTGGGTTGCTTTTTTCTATTAATGAGGAAAAAGAGGAGGTGATTCTAAAAGATATGGCAGAAAAAATGGGTAAGGATAAATCATCCATATTGAGGATGGTAGATTTGTTGGAAAAGAAGGAACTTGTTCGTCGGGTAGTTGACCAGAATGATAGAAGAAAGAATCAATTATTGATTACCAAAAAAGGAGAACGGTATATTACGGAATTTCTTGAAATTGAACTTAAACTAAATCGCGAAATTCAGGAAGGATTGTCAGATGCCGATATTCAAACCTTTTACAAGGTTGTGAATCATTTAAAAACTAAATCGGAACAATTATGAATCCCTATATAAATATGATTGGTATAGTCAATCATATATAAATGACAACAAAAAATACAATAATTAATCAGATAGATATTAAAATAATAAGTGTATGAAAACAAAAAAGATTTTAGTTGGAAGTATGGCGCTCCTATTGTGTATTACTTCGTGTAAAAACAAGCAAGCCGGACCAAATCCGGCAGATCAGGTAAAAGCCTTTCCGGTTGCTACAATATCGGTTCAGGATGTTGAATTGCAAGCAACCTACCCGGCAGTACTTAAAGGTCAGGAAGATATTGACATTAAGGCTCGGGTTGAAGGGTATATCGATGCAATTTATGTGGATGAAGGTGCCGTGGTTAAAAAAGGTCAACCTTTATTTAGGATAAATTCCCCTTCATCAGTACAGATGATTCAGAATGCAAAAGCGAACTACAATACAGCTAAACTTGATGTTGAGCGCATTCGTCCATTGGCTGCAAAAGGAATAATTAGCGATGTAAAGTTGTCAACTTATGAAAATGCACTTGCTTCGGCTAAAGCAACTCTCGATCAGGCCAAAGCTACATTGGACTGGGCTACGGTTACAAGTCCTGTAAATGGTGTGGTTGGTGCAATTGCATTCCGTCAGGGAAGTTTGGCAACTAATACTACAGTGTTAACTTCAGTTTCAAATATATCTAATGTGATTGCCTATTTCTCCGTAAATGAAAAGGAATTATTGACATTATTAAAGGAATACAAAGGTACTACTCAGTCAGAAAAGATAAAAAACATGCCTCCGGTGAAGCTGTTACTTTCTGATGGAACCGAATATGAAGAAACCGGACGCATTGAAACTATTTCGGGTGTGGTTGATGCAACTTCGGGATCAGTTAGTTTTCGCGCTTTGTTCCCAAACAAACATGGTTTGTTGCGCAGTGGTTCCAGTGCTAAGGTTATTATTCCTAGCGAACACAAAGGATCAATTGTTATCCCTCAAAAAGCTACATTTGCTCAACAGGATAAGATACTGGTTTATAAATTCCAGGGCGATTCGGTGATTCAAAAAGTAGTTAGCGTGAAGACTACTCCTGATGGTCAGGGTTATGTTGTTACCGAAGGTTTGTCGGTAGGCGACAAAATAGTCACCGATGGTATTGCCACTTTGACAAACGGTCAGAAAATTAAAGAACAAAAGTAAAATAAGTAGTTACAAGTATTTAGTTACGAGTTTTATTCTCTGAATGTTATTTTCAGAATAACATATCAGTAATTATTTTTTATTACTTACTCAAATCAAATAGAAGAAAATGCTAAAAACTTTTATAGAAAGACCCGTTTTATCAACGGTGATTTCAATTCTCTTTGTCGTACTGGGTGTTATCGGAATTTTTACATTACCGATTGAACAATACCCAAACATTGCTCCCCCTACTGTAAAGGTCTCGACCAATTACAGTGGTGCCAGTGCCGACGCTGTATTAAAAAGTGTGATTGTACCTCTCGAAGAGCAAATCAATGGTGTGGAAGGGATGACTTACATAACATCGTCTGCTGCAAATGGTGGTTCAGCTTCCATTAATGTTTTTTTTAAACAAGGTGTAAACCCTGATATGGCTGCTGTAAACGTGCAAAACCGTGTTTCACAAGCAGCTGCTTTACTTCCGTCGGAAGTGACGAAAAATGGTGTGACGGTTCAAAAACAACAAAGTAGTACGGTTTTGATGATTATGCTAAAATCGTCGAATCCGAACTTTGATGATAAATTTATTCAGAATTATACTAATATCAACATCCTGCCACAAATAAAACGTGTGATGGGAGTGGGTGATGCTAATGTGTATGGGGCTAAGGATTATACCATGCGTGTGTGGTTGAAACCAGACGTAATGAAATCCTATAACATAGCTCCGGGCGAAGTAATTGCCGCATTGCAGGATCAGAATATTGAGGCAGCTCCGGGTGAGTTGGGCGCTAACAGCAACCAGTCTTTTCAGTATGCTTTAAAATTTACTGGTCGACTAAAAAATACCGAGGAGTTTGAGAATATTATCATCCGTTCGAAAAATTCACAGGTGCTACGTCTTAAAGATGTGGCAACAGTAGAGCTCGGTGCAGCAAGTTATTCTATTTTCACTACGAATAATAATGCTGAGGCTGTAATTATGGCTATCAATCAAACTGCTGGTTCTAATGCACAGGATATTATCAAGGAAGTGAAAAGTGTAATGGAAAAAGAGTCCAAAAAATTTCCTAAAGGTATCAGTTACGAATATCAAATGGATGCAAGTGAGTTCCTCAACGCATCCATCGAGAAGGTTCTTCATACTTTGTTGGAAGCATTTATTTTGGTTTTTATAGTTGTATTCTTGTTTCTACAAAATTTCCGTTCTACCTTGATTCCGGCTATTGCAGTGCCGGTGGCTATTCTCGGAACGTTCTTTTTCTTACTCTTGTTTGGATTTTCCATCAACTTGCTCACGCTGTTTGCTTTAGTGCTGGCTATCGGGATTGTAGTGGATGATGCCATTGTGGTGGTAGAAGCCGTGCATGCCAAAATGGATGCTGGAATGACAGATGCCAAAGAGGCTGCAATAGCTGCGATGACTGAAATAGCTCCTGCCATTATTTCTATTACGCTGGTTATGGCAGCAGTATTTGTTCCAGTAAGCTTTATCGGTGGAACAAGTGGGGTATTCTTTAAACAATTTGGACTAACATTGGCAATTGCAATTCTTATTTCGGCTGTGAATGCGCTTACGCTTAGTCCGGCCTTGTGTGCTCTTTTCTTAAAAACGGAGCATAATCCTGATGTTCATGATAAAAATTTTATTCGCAGATTCTATTATTACTTCAATTTAGGATTCGCGGCTATAACTGCCAGATACAAAAAAACACTTGAATTCTTGGGAAAAAAGAAGCACCGCTGGATTACCGTAAGTATTATTATTGCGTTTACAGGTATTTTAGTTGTGTTGATGAGAATGATACCATCTGGATTTGTGCCAAACGAGGATAGTGGAAATGTGATGGGTATGATTACTCTTTCGCCTGGTGCATCACTTGAACGTACTGCTCAGATTAGCAGTGAAGTTACAAAGATTGCACAATCCATTCCTCATGCACACAATACTATCAATCTTACCGGACTTAGTTTTATAAGTGGTTCGGGAAGTTCGTATGCCTCTATGATTATGAAAATGGATCCGTGGGATGAACGTGATATCTCAACATCTGATGTAGCTGCTTTATTGAAACAACGAACAGATTCTATCAAAGATGCGAAATTTATGTTTTTCGGCACCCCAACTCTTCAGGGATTTGGTATGAGTAGCGGTGTGGAATTGAAAATGCAGGATAAAACCGGAGGCGATGTAAATAAATTCTATGGTGTAACCACTGATTTTCTGGATAAATTACGTAAACGTCCTGAAGTTATGATGGTAATGAATTCATTTGACCCGCGTTTTCCACAAAAACAAATTCAGGCCAATATAGCTAAAATTAAAGATGCCGGACTTACCCTGAATGATGTGATGACCACCTTACAAACCTTTGTAGGAAGTATGTATGTGTCCAACTTCAATTCATATGGTAAACAATACCGTGTGGTGGTACAAGCAGCACCTCAGTATAGGGCTAAGTTGGATGATTTGAGCGGATTGATGATAAAAACTTCGAACGGAGTGATGACACCTATTACCGAGTTCATCTCTGTGACAGATATAACCGGTCCTCAGGCATTAACGCGTTTCAATTTGTTCTCGTCTATGGAGGTTACGGTTATTCCTAACTATATGAAAGGATATACATCGGGCGATGTATTAAAAGCTTTGAAAGAAATTAATTTGCCTGATGGATATGCTTATGATTTTGGAGGGATGACTCGTGAAGAAGCAAATGGTAGTAACCAGACTCTTTTGATATTCGGGTTGTGTATCATCTTTGTGTATCTTTTGTTGGCTGCTTTGTACGAAAGTTACATTCTTCCGTTTGCGGTTTTACTTTCTTTACCTATTGGTTTGGCAGGTGTGTTTGTGTTCGTCTTCGTGTCGTTGATGGGCGGTAGTGGTATTGTAAATAATATCTACGTGCAAATCTCACTCATTATGCTTATCGGTTTGTTAGCAAAAAATGCCATTCTGATTGTGGAATATGCATTGCAACGTCGTCATCAGGGAATGAGTATTGTGAAAGCTGCTGTTGAAGGTGCTACTGCTCGTTTACGTCCGATATTAATGACTTCATTAGCCTTTATTTTCGGTTTACTTCCGTTGGCACTTGCTACTGGAGCCGGTGCTGTAGGTAATAAATCGATAGGTATTAGTGCAGTTGGAGGTATGTTATTCGGAACCGTGTTTGGAATATTAGTTATTCCTTCGCTCTTTATCATTTTCCAGAATTTGCACGAGCATTTCAGTAAAACAAAAATTGTAACTATAGACGAACATCACGAAAAATAACCATTGTTTATTTGTACCGAAAAATCGGAAGCATAGAAAATGATCTGATTTTTCGGTACGATACAACATAATCATAAAAATATTGATATGTATATACAACATAAAAAAATAAGCATACGGATTTTGATGGTGATGATAATTGCCGTTGGGTTCGTGTCGTGTCGGAATTATAAGGAACTTACCAAGGTACCTCAACTCGATACGAAAAATCTGGTGCGTGATGCTGCTGAAAATAGCACAGACACCACTTCTCTGGCTACTATTCCATGGAAGAGTTACTTCACCGATGCAAAACTTCAGACGCTCATTGCTGAAGGACTTGATCATGGCTACAACATGCAGGTGGCAATGACCCGCATTCAGCAAGCCGAAGCCGGTTTGTATATGTCTAAATCAGCTTTCCTGCCAATGGTAGCGGCTGCGGCTCAAATTGATCATACACGCTTTAGTTCAGGCAAAAATGGAACCGATGTGTTTGGTTATTATACAAATATGAATTCGTTGGGACTTTCTATTAGTTGGGAAGCCGATTTATGGGGAAAGCTTAGCAGTCAAACCAAGTCAAAATATGCTGCTTACCTGAACACATTGGAATATAAAAAGCTTATTCAGACCACTATGGTTTCCAGTATTGCCAAAAACTATTATAGTTTGCAAGCTTTGGATGAACAACTCCGTACAACTAAGGAAACCACTGTATTGTTGCAAAAGAGTGCTGAAACCATGCAAGCTTTGAAGGATGCCGGGCAGCAAACGCAGGCAGCTGTTGAGCAAAGTAAGGCTCTTTGGTACAGTACACAGCTTTCTGTGTCTACACTCGAAAGTCAGATCCGTCAGACCGAGAATGCCATTTGCGTTCTGATAGGTCGGAATCCTGGTTCTATTGATCGCGGTTCTATTGATAATCAGAAAGTTCCCGAAACGATGAATAAAGATGTGTCAATTCGCTCGTTGGCTAATCGCCCGGACGTGAAACAGGCTGAACTCTCGTTGCAATCGGCGTATGCACTTACGGATGCTGCCAAAGCGGCTTTTTATCCTTCATTCGGCATTAGTTCGCTTACAGTAGGGTTCGCGGCTGGTGGAATTTCCAATTTTTTCAGTCCGGCTAATCTGGCTACCGAGATCATTGGTGGATTGACTCAGCCTATTTTCTCGAGAGGACAGTTAAAAGGTAATCTGAAAATTACAAAAGCCCAACAAGATGAGGCGTTACTAACGTTTTCGAATACTATGTTGACGGCTGGACAGGAAGTGTCGGATATTTTATATAGCTACAAAGCCTCAGTAAGTAAGAACGAATGGCGTGATAAGCAAGTGGAATCACTGACAAAGGCGGTGGACTACACGCAGGATTTATTGAAAGCCGGCGAAGCAAACTATACAGAAGTGCTTTCGGCAGAACAAAACTTGTTGGCGGCTCAGCTCGGCAAAATCAGCGATAAGCTTGAGCAACTTACACAAAGTGTTAATTTGTACAGGGCGCTGGGTGGCGGCGTTCAATAGGATTTTTTTATAGACTTTTTTACATGTTACAGTCCAACTTAATGAAAATTAGGTTGGACTGTTATTGTTTTACTTGTTAGGTTAACTTCTTGATTCCTGATTCTCAAGAAATTTTTGGCTGAAGTAGTTTAGCTTTAGTACGGCACTTGTCATACCGTTTGATTGAAATAAAGTTTCGGTTTGAATATTGTTCTTACTTTTATTCTTGAGTTAAAATGCTAATATACTGTAAAATTGTATTTGAATTATTGCAACTCAAAACATTTCCGGATTATTCGTGTTTTACTAAAATGTATGTGGATAATCTACAAAAATGAAATAAATACAATTAATAAATTATGCAACAATCTCAAATCACAACTTCAGGTAAATCTAATTCTCCCGTTGAAGAGGGGGAGTCGGTTCAATCATTCGAATCTTTCATTCAACATTTTAAAGACACATTAAAAAAGGTCTTTCACGATGAAAATGATATTGATAAAATGGGTATAACCCGTGGAATTCCAACAGAAGTATTGGGGAAAATTATGGACTGCAATCCTTTGTCGGTTGCCATTCCAACAGAATACGGCGGTCGTGGTGGCAAAGTACAGGAAAGTCTGGAACTCTTGTCTGCTGCTTCCTACGAATCACTTGCTTTATCATTGACTTTGGGAATCAATAGTGCACTCTTTCTGCAGCCTTTTGCAAAATATGGGCAAGATTGTGTGAAGCCCGAGGTGTTTAGTCGCTTTCTGCATAACCAAAATATGGGTGGTCTTATGATTACCGAGTTGGGCTTCGGAAGTGACGCACTCAATATGCAAACATCATACAAGGAGGATGCAGATCATTTTCATCTTAAAGGAACAAAACACTGGGCGGGTTTAACCGGACAAGCAGACTACTGGTTGCTTTCGGCCCGAAAACAAACAGAGCAAGGCGGACTACAGCGCGATATTGATTTTTTTGTTTGTGACAATACTCAGCCGGATCAAAAAATTGTAGTTGAAGAATATTTCGAAAATCTGGGGCTTTATCAAATCCCTTATGGTCGAAATAGTGTGGATGTGAAAATACCTAAAATTCAACGACTTATACCCCAAACTAACGGAGTTCAAATGATGTTGGATTTACTGCACCGTAGTCGTCTTCATTTTCCGGGAATGGGTATGGGGTTTGTGAAACGTATGCTCGACGAAGCAATTACGCATTGTCAGGCACGGTTAGTTGGTGGACGAAGTTTATTTTCATACGATCAGGTTCAACAGCATTTAGCAAGACTTCAGGCTAACTTTACCATTATTTCTGCTTTTTGCAAACATAGCTCGGGAGTTGCAGGTATCGAAAATGATTTAACGCCTCTTGGTTTGGAAGCCAATATTATCAAAACAGTTACAACCGATTTGATGCAGGACTCGTCGCAAACTTTGCTGACATTAGTTGGGGCAAAAGGATATAAGCTGAACCACATTTCCGGACGTGGAACGGTGGATAGCCGTCCGTTTCAAATTTTTGAAGGATCTAACGATATTCTGTACGCTCAGATTGGTGAAGCACTCGTGAAATTGATGAAAAATGCCAAAGAAACAGGATTGTATTTGTATCTGGAAGGGCACAGATTGGCAGGAAATGCAGCTAAACACCTGAAAGAATTACTTAGTTTTGATATTGATATACAAATGCCACAACGTAAGCTGGTAGAATTGGGACGTGTCATGAGCCGTGTGGTTTCTATGGATTTAGTCATTAAGTTAGGTGATGCCGGTTTCAGAAATGATTTAGTTGATGGTGCAGTTTCTATGCTTCGTCAGGAAATAACCACTCTTGTAAGTCATTTTGCATACCAGCAATCTACTCAGGTAGTTGTAGATTACCAGCATGATGGTTTGTGGAGTGAATTGGTAATTGCTTAAAAGAACCTGAAGTTGATTTTTGTTACACAGCCCAACCTGATGAAAATCAGATTGGGCTGTTTAATTTCTTTGATTTTGGAAAATTTATTTGTTCAATAATCTACGCTTTTTAATTTCATACAGGTCAAGTCTTCTGTCTTTTAGGTTTTTAACTGTACCGAAACTATGAAGTTCCCTGATTAAATCCAAATCTACGTCAGCAATCAGAATCATTTCCGTGTTTGGAGTTGCTTCTGATTTGATGCCGGTAGTTGGAAAAGCAAAATCGCTGGGTGTAAAAACCATCGATTGTGCATATTGAATATCCATGTTGTGAACTTTTGGTAAATTTCCCACACTTCCGGCTATTGCCACATAACATTCGTTTTCAATAGCTCTGGCCTGAGCACAGTATCGAACGCGTGAGTAACCATTTTGGGTGTCAGTCAGAAACGGTACAAACAAAATGTCCATTCCTTCATCAGCCAGTAAACGGCTTAATTCAGGAAATTCCACATCGTAACAAATCAGAATACCAATTTTTCCGCAGTCAGTATCAAAAGTTTGTAAAGTGTTTCCACCTTTCATTCCCCAGGCTTTGAGCTCATCTGGTGTGATGTGTAGTTTCTCGTATCTATCCACTGATCCGTTACGTTTACATAAATAGCCCACGTTGTAAAGTGAGTCACCTACAATCTCCGGCATGCTTCCGGTAATTATATTTATGTTGTGAGAAATTGATAATTTGGAGAATTCCTCGACAATAAGTGTGGTATAATCGGCCAGTTTCCGAATTGCTTCTGCTTCGTTCAGTTTGTCAAACTGTGCCATCAGAGGCGCATTAAAAAATTCGGGAAATAAAGCAAAATCGCTATGGTATGAGCTTAATGTATCTAAAAAGTATTCTGCTTGTTGCATTAATTCATTGATATCTTTGTAAGGGCGCATTTGCCATTGAACCAAGCCCAGTCGCACAATCTTTTTTATATCTAAGGCTCTTTTCGATGGTTTTTCGTAATAGATATTATCCCATTTTAGTAAAACTGCGTAGTCGCTCGAAGCTTTGTCACCTTCCAGATAGCCTTTGAGAACCCGTACCGGATAAAAATCATTCGATAGTTGAAAGTTTAGAACCGGATCTGAAATCTCTCTTGATTTTACTTTTTCAATGTATTGTTTTGCACTAAGCTCCGATTCATACTTGTGATAATTGGGAATTCTGCCACCAAATTCAATTCCTTTTAAATTCAGCTTTTCGCAGAGTTCTTTCCTGTAATCATAAAGTCGTCTGCCAAGTCGTAAACCACGGAATTCGGGTTTAATGAATACATCAATGCCATACAAAGTGTCACCGGTTTGAAGATGTGTGTTGAAAGTATAATTTCCGGTTACTCTTTTGTAGGTATGTAATTCTTCAAACTGCTCATGATCAATAATAATTGACAATGCACAACCGGCAATATGTCCATCTGCCTTAATTGCAATTTGACCTTCAGGAAATTTGGTGAGCAATGCTTTAATCTGATGTTCTTCCCAATAAGGATCTGGAATTGCCTGATAGGCAATAATCATAGCCTGTTTTAATTCCTGATAATCATCTATCGTTAAATAATCGAGTTCGATGTTTTCTATTTTTTTTGTCATAATGCTTTCTGATTGATATGTGTGAAGGATATTCTTATACTCGTACACGGTTACAAAGTTACACTAATTTTAGCTGCAAATGTATTCATTGAAAAATCAAATAGCTAATTTGTAAATCTGATAGATGGATTTGACAGGCATGAGCAATATCCATACTCTTTGATGATTTATTTATAACAAAACAAACAGCCCAACCTGAATTTTCATCAGGTTGGGCTGTTTTATCTTATTTCCCTTTAAGGGCAATGGTTACTTTACTTCTTCTAAAACAAAAACCCTTTATTAATGGGGCTTTTAAGTGTAATGGTACAAATGAGGTACAAGTATAAAAGTAATGAAAATCTTATATTTCAATTGATTAGCAAAGATAATCAAAAAAAATAAAAGCCGCCTCAAATGAACTGCCCCCAAAAAGTTAGACAAAAAACTTTTTGGGGGTTTTTATATGTCAACAACAAGGAAAAACAGAAAGCATGGTCTTTCAGAGAAATTAGAATCGGTAAAATTGTATTGCTCAGGT
>Ga0302296_1000762_pt1 | contig 25217 bp, 20 predicted proteins | sample III_Fen_N3_1_FD_194546 | JGI IMG/M metagenome (GOLD analysis project Ga0302296, IMG submission 194546) | Peat permafrost microbial communities from Stordalen Mire near Abisko, Sweden - III_Fen_N3_1 | ecosystem: Environmental > Terrestrial > Soil > Wetlands > Permafrost | place: Sweden: Abisko...
GTGTGTAATCCATTAACGAGTCGCCTAAAAAGTCCGATTTTCTTTCTTGAGCATTCGTTGTATGGTCATATTCATATTGAAATGCAGCTTTATATTCAGCTGGAACTGCTTGCTTTTTGCCCGAAATTAATGATAATGCAACAGCATAATACACTTGATTCCACGATGCAGCTTTTTTTATTGCTGGATTCTTGGTTGTTTCCGCTAGCTTTTTTGCCGAACTATATTGTTCGCTTGTAATGTCTATAATGATTTGTATCAGTTTTTCTTCTTCAAGTGCTTGCATTTCCTTGCTTATGTGCATGTGCAAAACTTGTAAAAAGAGGTCGGTTGTTATAAAGCTTGGTGTATAATCGTAATAATTTTCATCGTACACATGAAAAAGTTGTTCGTATTCGGCTTTGTTTATTGCAAAGCCATCTTGTGTAAGATGTTTCATCATTTCTTTGGGAATCGAGTTGAATTGTTGCCAGTTTACAACATTTGCCATATTGGCTTTTTTGAACCCTTTTTCGCTTATATAATTCTTACTATATAACTTTTGTTCAGCTTGTAAAACCTTTGCAATAAAGCTTTTTTCTTGGTCGTTAAGTTTAATTTTAAATTCCTTTGACCAAAATACTGGTTTATACCACTTTGTTGCATTAAAATGCGAACGTAGTACATAATCCATAAACAGAAAACCGTGACGGGCAAATATTTCTGCTCGCAGTATTCGCAGTTCGCTAAATGTTTTATTCGATAGCTTAACATTGTAATTAAACTCAGGAGCTTCTTTTTTATCTTTGAAATATTCGCTGTAATATTGTTTGTAATCGTCGTCCTGAAAATAAGTTTGTTGATCAACTTCCTTTTCTGTTAATGGATAACCTTCGTCGTAAGTTGTTATCAGACTTAAAGGTTGATTGAGTGAATAAGCTTCGTTATTGGGTTTTGCTCCTTTGGGTGTACATGCAGTAGCAATAACTAGTGCAGTTGAAATATAGACGAGTAATTTCATGTTTTTACTTTAATTTCTTAATTAGATTATTTGCATCATCGAGCAATAATGAGTCTTTGATAGTTTTTATATACGTCATTCCAAACGATTCCCATTTATATTCGCGTATGCAAAAAATGTCAGTTCCTTGTTTTTCAATTGAATGGATAACGCATTGCTCATTTTTATTTTTGCAAACAATGAACGATTCCAAAGGATTTACCAATCGTGAACTTAACCACAGTGGGCGAATAAAGTCTGAGTCGATTTGAAAAATAAACAATCGTTTTTTTAGAACAGAATCGAAAGGGGTTGGTTTAATTATACCAATACAAATATCTGTTTTTCCATCGCAATTAACATCGCCGGTTTCCATCTCAAATATTTCGTAAGGTGTATAAATATTGTCCTTTTCACCCGTTTTTTTATTCAATATACTTAAGCGATATTTTCCGAGTTTTTTAATCTTTTCGAGCTTTACTGTTCCCGTAAAAAATGAATCTTTAATCTCAATTGTTTTTTCAAATGCTTGATTATTGCATGACACTACAGTGTACAATGAAAAAAATAAAATTACTGTTTTACTGCAAATAGACATAGCTTTGAAATTTAACGACTCGAATGTACTAGCTTTTTTTCAATAAAAAGCTTAGCGTCTTCGTCATTCATCAAAAAAGGTTTTGAGGCAGAAATTGTAAATGGAATAATCTGAACTTTTCCTAAATTGTTTTCAGAAATATCAAATCGAACAAATATTCCTTTGTTTGCAGGTTCGTGATTGTTGTCGAAAACAAAGTTTCCTATGCTGTAAAAAATATATTTTCCTTTGTATTCTTCTATACTTTGAACCACATGAGGATGATGTCCGATAATTGCATCAGCTCCTGCGTCTATAAATGTATGGGCTTGCTTTTTTTGTTCATCTGTTGGTACCATTTGTTTTTCAATTCCCCAATGAAGGTATACAAATAGAATTATATCAGGATGTTGCTTTTTGAAAAGAGCAATTTGTTTAGCCAAGATGTCACAGTTTGGGAAATAAACATCTTGGATTGATTGTTTTAAAAAACAAGAACTGAAAATTGCAATACTCGTTTTTCCCTTTGAAATAATAAACGGTTTTATGTTTTTGGTTGAATCAAAATCAGTTCCAATTGTTTCTAAAGAATGTTGTTTGCAATTAGAAATAGTTTGCTGTAATCCAATATTTCCATAATCGCAACTATGATTATTTGCAAGATTACAATAATGTATCCCCGCATTTTTAATAGCACTAAGATATTCGGGTTTAAAACGAAACGTACATTTTTTGTCAATTGATTTTATGCTTGTGTCGCAAGCAGTACCTTCAAAATTTACAATTGCAATATCGCTTTTTTGCAATATAGGTTTAACATCACTAAAAAGATAATCGGCACCATACTTTTCTATGCTTGTTTCTGTTCCTCTATCAAGCATCAAATCACCTGCAAAAAGGACAGTCATGTGCTTACTTTCGTTCGTGCATGCTGTCCAAATAATGCAAATAATTAATAAATATCGTGACAAGATTTTGTTCCTTTTTATAGAATTCCCCACTTAGCTAAATATCCATGACGCCAAAGATAATAAAGCGTAGCTCCTATAATTGCAAGTAGGGTAATGCTCACTTTCACATAAGGGAATTTTTTGTTTGAGAATGGATCTTTGAAATCGAGTTTTGCATTTTTGGGTAAACTAGCAATGAATGTTAATGTGTTTCCAAAAGGAATATTTACTGTAGCACGTGCATTTATTGCCCAACCATTAGCATCGAGAATTGGAGCAAGATTGCGTTTTCTTAATTTAAGAAATGCAATAATCATCGATGGTCCCGAAATGATAAGGATAATTCCAACGACAGCTAATGGCATTTTCCACCATACCAAGCCTAAAAAGCCCGCAATAAATGAAGCTAAAGCAGTTCCTATTGCACCAATAGCAAGACCAATAGCTGCAAATATTCCCACAAATTTACCTACGTCGAATGGTTGTGCTGGAATAGGCGATACCGTAGGAACCACTGGTGCAGCAATAGCTTCTTTCGATACAATTGTTGTCGACGATTTTTCAATATTAGATGTAGTACTTGTATGAACTTGTGAGTCTTTTTCCGATGCGAATTTATCGACTTGCTTTTCGATAAAACGAGCAACTTTGCGGTAAGGCGAGAAAAATGCTTGTCGAATACTAATAGGATTTTCAACTATTTTGATAACTGTAGCATCCCAATCGCATCCTTTTCGATCGTAAAAAATTGCATTGCGTCCAACAATTAAATTATCGATATCGCCATTTGTCATTGCTGCTACAATTGTCATTTTTTCGTTTTTCGATTTCGATGTACAGTCGCAATAAATTAAGAACATTCCACTTAAACTAGCCATTGTACCTTGCTTAGGCATATCGTTCACTTTTATACAAAGGTCGCAGCTTCTTTGGTCAATGTATAATGTTCCAACTTGAAATATTGCTTTTTCGTCGGGCGAATAAAAATCGTAAAAGGTTACAAAATTGCGGATTAGTGTAAATAAATCACGATGATAACGTACCAGTTTATCTACCAAAATAATATTCATTGCTTCGTTTTCACCAGCTTTATCTTGATCGATAAGAGATTGTAAAAACGCTTTTTTCGAATCTTCTAAAAGTAACTGAACTGCTTCAATTCCTATCCATTCAACCTTTTCACCAGCTTTCTCTGCTTTCCAATTTTTAAATGGTTCAAAACTCTTTTTTATGAGTAGCCAATCAATTTCGGTTAAAGATATTTTTGTTGGTTTTATAATTAATGAATTAAATGCTTCAATTGCATCTCTCCATGCTGGATTTAGTTCTGAAGTGAGTGAAAGAGCTTTGTTCGCTTCAATCTTAGCTATGGGATATTCTGCTATTTCAGCAATACAATTCGATAAATCTTTTCTATTTATTTCCTCGTAACGAGTTGTCAATCCATTAAGTACTGTTGCCGATTGTGGGTCGAATTCGGCTAATTTACAACGAATATAATAATCCTCAATTTTGGGATATACTTTTTCAAATGCGTTATACGCATCTTCGGTTTTGTCTCCATAAGGATAGACCGTTGCTTTCGATGCTATTGCTTTTGCATACCATTGCGAAAAAGCTTCGCATTGATCGTAAAATTCATCAAGCAATTCTTTTGAAATACCTACATTTCCGCTTCTGTCTACAATTGAACCAACCGATTTTATTATGTCGTTGATTAATTGTTTGTCCGATAAACTATCAACTGTAGCTTCAGTTATTATGCCATCGCCATTGAATTTGGTGTTTGCAAATATCTTTATAGTGTCCGATGTATCGTCTACACTGATGGTTGTAGCCTCTGGTTTTCCTAGGTTTTCGAGAATTTGCTTGGCCGAAGCTAGAAGGTTCTGTCCTTCGGGTATCGAAGTATTTAAAGCTGATAAAGGAAAATCTATGTTTTGTTTTAATAATATATCATGATCCGATAGTACATTGCAAACCCACGATACGGCATTCAAAATTTCGGGAACACGAATACGGTTGTCTTTATCGCTGTCTATTAATTCTAATGTTTTGGGGTCAATTTCTAAGCCATGAACGGGGCAACTCAGTGCTGTCCAGAGTTTTTGATCGAGTTCTGCTAAATGTAATAAATCATCTCCACGTTCAAGGTTTACTCTATTTACTCCTCCCACACGAGAGAATCGCCAATTGTGTTTTGTGTTTTGTTCTATCATTTTTAGTCATTAATTTTCTGCTTAGACGAACTTAGGCTTCGAATCTCCAAGTTTATCGAACATTTTATTTAAATCAAAGAGAATTGAGCGTATTTGAGGTATAGATTCATTGTCGGCTTGTTTTCTTACATTTTTAAAGATTGAAATAGCAGCAACATAAGCATCAGAGCCAGTAACAGCTACGGTGCTATCAACCAGTTCTGTAAGTGAATGTAATGCTTTTTGAACTTTTTGTAGTTCATTAAATAAAGTCAAAGCTTTATGAAATTCTTCAATATCGATATAGCTAGGAGCAATTGCAGGAACATTTTGAGCATGACTCAAACATTTTTCGGCAAACGGTACTTGTTCTTCTGTTAATTTAGGAAGTAAAAGCTGAGATGAGGTATCGAGATCACTTAAATATGGCATTTTACTTTTTATCGTTTTTACCAACTCCACAATTTCATTAATTGATTGTGGATTAATGTCTTTTGATATAAAATTGCTCATTTAACTACGGTTTAATAAATCAGTAAATAGTTTATTACTATGCAATTTACGTAAAAACTATAGAATAAACTATTTGAAGTTAGAAATAGTTTTAAATGAAAATTTTAAATTAATTTATGCTAAACAAAAACGTTTACCAGGCATCGTTTTTACCAAACCATTAAATTCTAAGTTTAAAAGTATTGCAGATACTTTATTCATTTGCAAATTACTTCGGGTACAGATGATATCAATATTTACATCTTGTTCCTTTTCAAGTATCTTCATTATCAATTCATCGTCGGGGCTTAAGTCAACAAACAACGACTTTTGGATTACTTTTTTCGAAGAAGAGTTTTGCCAATTTAAAATGTATTCAATGTCCTTAACGGATGTTACTAAAGCAGCTTTGTTGGTTCTAATTAAATTATTGCAACCAACTGAATATTTGTCCGATGTTCGTCCAGGAATTGCAAAGACATCGCGGTTGTAGGCATTTGCATATTCTGTTGTAATGAGTGCACCACCTTTTTCACCCGATTCAATAACAATAGTTGCATCAGAAAGTCCAGCAATAATACGATTTCGTTTTACAAAATTCGATTTGTCTATTGGTGTTTTGCTGGGATGTTCTGTAATTAGGGCTCCGTGTTCTGCAATCATTTTTGCATATGCTTTATGATCGGCTGGATACATAGTATCGAGAGCGTGTCCCATTATACCTAACGTTTCTAGATTATTATCGAGTGCTAATTTATGTGCACAAATGTCGATACCATAAGCCAGTCCACTTACAATTATGCAATTGTGAGGTTTAAGATCTTCAATTAATTGTTTGCAAATATCTTTTCCATAAGCTGTTGCATTGCGAGTTCCAACAATAGCAATACTTTTAGGAGCGTTGAAATTACAATTGCCTTTTATGTATAAAACAACAGGTGAGTCATCGCATAATTTTAAACGGGTAGGGTAGTTATCATCAGTATATGCAAATGCTTTTATATTGTTCTTTTCTATAAAAAGTAATTCAGTCTCTGCTCGTTTTATCGTTTCTGAGCTGGTTATACATTCGGCCAAAGTTTCCCCTATTTTGGGTATTTTTAGCAGATTTTGTTTTTTCTCTTTGAAAATACCTTCGGCACTACCAATATATGCAATAAGGTTTTTGGCAATAATGTCACCAACTCCAGGAATAAAGGTAAGGGCAATGTAATATTTTAGTTGTTCGGAATACATTGAGTGTCGAACAATCTATTTTGTGCTTTTGAAATTTACAAAAAAAGCAATTTTCTTTTCAATTTCATCTTCTTCACCATTGTGCGAGCTTGTATAAACTCGAACTGGAGCTACCGATTTTATTACTTTGTAAATTGCCAATGTTTGCCAATCTATGTACCAATCTTCAACAAAAATGAGCGATTTTATTTCATCTAAATCCATTTTATTGTTGATGCGAAGTGTATCGTAACTCTCTGTTTTAGGATTTTCAACCGAATACAGTTTTACACATTCACCCATGTTAGATTTAATTTCGTCGACAGTAAGTTTTTTCTTTTTGTCAAAAAAATCATAGGCTTCAACTTTGTTTTGTAAAACATTATCGAGCAAAATGGTAACAAAACGTTTGGGATTTAAATCGGCTAACCAATCAGGAACATTTTTATTATACAAAGAAAATTCTGTGGTTACATTTTCTTTAATAATTGAACAGTTTTGTGGTTTAGTTCCATCTTTTTGCTTTACCAAGAATAACATTTTTTTTAATGTATCTTCGTGAGCGGTATCGTCTTCTTTATAATAAACTTTTACAGGACACCACGATTTAACTTGTTTTGTAAGCTTAAACGTTTGGCTATTAAAGCTCCAATTTTCAGTGAATAATATTTTTGTTAATTCTTTCTTCTCAAAACCAAATTGGCGGATAATTAAGGCTGTATCTGCATGTTTTGCATCAACACCAACTACCGTATCTTGCCATGAACCTATTGATGTTTTTAGGTCTTCTTTGGTTAAAACTTTTGCTGTATCAAATGGGTCATATACTTTTATTTTTGCTGCAAGTGTTGTTGTTATTAGTTTGTCAACAAAGTCTGTTTTGTCTAGTGATGTGAAAATTTCAGAACTTTCCGATAATACAATTAGATTCTCATACTTTACTTGAATTTCGTTTGGAATTAAATCGTTTGTTTTCGATTTGTCAACAGTTGACTTGCATGAAATAAAAGCTGAACTAGCTAGAAATAATCCTATAAAAATCTTTTTCATTGTATTGTAAATAGAAAGTTTATTAACGTTTGTATGTATATTTTAAAGTAAGACCAAATCTCATTAATGCCGAATTTGATTGTTCTGTAAACCAAGAGTATGTTGGATGCCAATCGATGCTTAATGCTAATGGAATTTTTCTGCCAATTATTTCAAGACCTAGTTGCCCATCAAGACCTAGAGGATAATATGTCTTATCATTTTGAGGGTCGCCTGTTTTCCATCGTCCACCATGTATACCTGCACCAAAATAATATCTAAAGTTCTGAGGCAATTCTGGAAATGGATTGAAAATATTTACCATTAAATGTAAATCACCTCCTGTTTTTAGTCCAGGAGTTAAATACATTATTTCGATATTTCTTTGTGGATCCCATAAATACTTTAATGATGGACCAAAAACAATTCCTTCGTTATAATTATTTGTGCTTGATGTACCTATGGCCTCGCCACGAACACCAAGTGCCCAATTATAAATGTTTCTACCGCCTTTTTGAGAAAAAGATGTTAAACTCAAAGCAATTAAGCTTGCTGTCAATAAAGTACGTACTATTTTCATGATTAATACAGTTTAATGTTGTCTAATGATTTCGTTATTTGATCTAATTCTCCTTTTTTTAGGGAGTTTATGCAAACTGGCGGGTATTTAACAATTTGTCGGTCTTGACGTTGATAAATGATTAATACATTTTTCAATCCTTGTTTTTGAATTTCATATTTATAAAACTCAGCTAATGGAAATTCAAACGATTTTGCTTTTTTGCCAAATGTTACAATTTGATAATAACGTACAGATATTTTGCCTAATTCATTACTGAATGAAATGAAATTGTATTCTTTAAGTAATCGAAATATATTGTAGATTATATAAACGACTAAAATGAATATAGAAATAATATGTCTTGAAAAACCAAGCTTTAAGTCAAGATCGTCGATTGTTGTTACTGTACCTATACATGCACCTGTTACTAGTAGTACTGTTAAGCGTTTAAGTTTAATCTTTAAAGTGTTATTCGAATTGTCAAATTTCATTGTATTCTATGTTTTTATTTTCAAAAGTAAGGTTTAATAGTGTATTATCAAAAAAATACTTTTGAACATTTTTGAACATTGTATACAGAAAGAATGAAATTATGTTCCGTATTTGCTTAAAATAATGTTTTTTTGCATTTCTAAATTTAAATAAAGAACATGGGTTTAAAATGTGGTATCGTTGGTTTGCCAAATGTCGGAAAATCAACACTTTTCAATTGTTTAACAAACGCAAAAGCTCAAGCAGCTAATTTTCCATTTTGTACAATAGAACCAAATGTTGGGATGATTACCGTTCCCGATCCAAGGTTGCAAGTGCTTGAAGGATTGGTAAAACCTGAAAGAGTTGTGCCTACAACGGTCGAAATTGTTGATATTGCTGGTTTAGTTAAAGGTGCAAGTAAAGGTGAAGGTTTAGGTAATAAATTCTTGGCTAATATTCGCGAAACGGATGCTATTATTCATGTTCTTCGTTGTTTTGATAATGAAAACATCACTCATGTTGATGGTTCAATAAATCCTGTTAGAGACAAGGAAACAATTGATATGGAATTACAGTTAAAAGATTTGGAAGCTGTAGATCAACGTATTAATAAAGCTCAGAAATTGGCTTCGGCAGATAAATCGGCAGCAAAAGTTTACGAAATAATGAAAGCTGTTAAAGAACATCTTGAAAAAGGTTTAAGTGTTCGCAGTTTAGGTTTAACCGAACAAGAAATTGAATTTATAAGCGATTTGCATTTATTGACATTAAAGCCAGTTTTATACTTGTGTAATGTTGATGAAGCGTCGATTAAAGTTGAAAATGCATATGTAAAAGCTCTTCGTGAATCGGTGAAAGCTGAGAATGCTGAGGTTCTTGTATTAGCTACAGCTGCAGAAGCTGATATTGCCGAATTAGAAACATACGAAGAACGTCAAGTGTTTTTGGCTGATTTAGGATTAGAAGAAGCTGGTGTTAATAAATTAATTCGCACAGCTTATTCATTACTTGATTTACAAACTTATTTCACTGTAGGTGTAAAAGAAGTGAGAGCTTGGACTTTCCATAGAAACATGGTTGCTCCCCAAGCTGCAGGTGTTATTCACTCCGATTTTGAAAAAGGATTTATTCGTGCTGAGGTTATCAAATATGATGAATTTGTTAAACTAGGATCAGAATCTGCTTGTCGTGATGCTGGAAAATTATCTGTAGAAGGTAAAGAATATGTAGTTCAAGATGGCGATTTAATGCATTTTAGATTTAATGTGTAATTATTGTTTTTGAAATTTGAGTTGAAAGAACTAAATTTGGTTTTAAGTAAATGTATTACTATTTATGGAAGAAATCAGATTGTTTTTGTTTCGAGTTGTTAGGTTAGTTTATGTAACCTTAGCTTTTGTATATCTTAGTTGTTCAATTTATAAATTTGCATCAGCAATAAAGGATTTCAAAGCTGCAAAACTGGCAAACGAAAAGTTTTTTGCTTTTATGTTTGCTCCTGCAGCAGTTTTGTTTGTATCTTTTATTTTTACGTTATATTGTGGATTGCTAATTCGCTACTCACATTCTACGATATTGAAACTTATATTCTTATCTATAAATATTTGTTTAGGCTATTACCTCTTTACACATTGGTTTCATTTTAGTTAGTATATGACTAAGGAATAAATTTATATTTCATGATTTATTCTTTAGTCATAATCGCTTTTATTTTACAGAAAGGATTCTTGTTGTTTTTTCTCCGTAAGAAATTTCTATTATATAGATTCCATTTACTAGCTTTGAAATGTCAATTATTGAATCATGTGATTGAAGTTGTTTAACTCCATCGATTGAGTATATTGTTACATATTTAATATCTTTTGCATTTGCAATATTTAAGGTTTCTTTTAAAGGAACAGGATATATTGTTACTGAATCTGCGTTTAAATTATTGACATTTAATGGAATGTTTGCTGAAATATTCCACGATTGAGGTGTAATCCATTGAAATTCCATTAGTAAATCACTTCCCGATTGTACTCGTCCAAAAGAGTGATTTGGATTTGAAATCTCATAGCTTAAATCATTTATATGTAATGTATCATCCGAAAAATGTTGATACAAACCTATCCATCCTTTTGATTTATCGAGGTCTAATCCAACATGCGATGGTCCTTCATTTGGTTCATTATCGAACCAAAGTAATTTGTGTCCATAAGCCGGAATTTTCATCGATTCATCTTTAGGAAGTGTCCATATTTTAGATTTGTCTTTAGTATTTGAGATTATAAAACCTGAAATATCAACTTGAAACGAGTTAAGATTGAAAATTTCAACCCAAGAGTCATAATCACCACTTTCATCTTTGTTTTTTGTGTTTGTAGGCAGAACCTCATTTATAAATAGCCCTTTTATTCTTGTAGCTAATGTGTTAAGCGAAAGTGGAGTATAACCATTGAATTTTGAAAGTGTTTCACTTCCATCGGGATAGCGGCCATAGCTAACATTACTATCGAGAGCAACAATTGATAAGTGATCAATGACTATTGTGTCATGATAATTTATTTGTGTAAGATAAACGGTTTCGCCACTTTTATTCAAACTAAAATTGCAATGTAAAATACCGTTATTAGGATTATTATCTGCCCAAAGAATCAAGAATTTTCCTGGTGCTATTGTAGTCAGATTTGAGTCTGTGTCAGGAATTCGATATTTTGCTTTATTTGAATCAGAATCGCTTATGTAAAGTCCACCAATATTAATTGCTGAAGTACCATTATTGAAGAGTTCTATCCAATCGTTGTATTTTTCATTTTCATCATAGTATGCTAATGTATTGTCAGTCATACATTCGTTTATAAATAGATTTGATATTTTTGGTTTTATTGTAAAACCTCCTGGAGTACCTCCTTGTATTTGACTTATTTGCCAATTGTTTCCATTATTGTTGTCGCTATTTGTTTGCTTTAATTCAATCGATAAATTTGATGCATTTGAGTTAATTGGCCAGGGATTTATGTTGTTGTATGTTATAATGTCAATTGTGTCTGAATTGTTATTGTGAATAAGTAATGTGTCTATTTCAGTTAAATAACCATTAGTCCAGTTTAACTTTTGGGTTGGTACTGAAGTGTATTGGTTTGTGTCTTTACAAAGTAATAAAAATGATCCTTTTTTAATTGAGCAATTTGCTGGAAATTGGAATTGAATACCTCCAGAGATGTTTAAATTACTTAAGTCAACGGTGTAATTTCCATAATTGAATAATTCAATAAATTGACCTGAAATTCCTTTTGACGATTGATTTTGGATTTCATTTATAGCAATAGGAATAAGCTTTTGATATACTGGCTCAAGAATTGTATTTTCCTTTAAAAAGAGTTGTGGGTTTTTGTTATAATCTTTTGTAATTGTTTGATTCGAAGTGAGATTCGAAGTGGTTTCAATTTCTAAATCAAAACTTAAATCGGAACTAGTCGCACTTGTTTGATGAACTTCAACACTTATGTTATTTTCTCCGTCAGTAAATAAAGAAGTTGAAAGTGGGAAATTTAAATATGAAATTTCATCATTTTCATCGGCACCAAATGCAGTTGTTTGATTTGTTATTACACCTGTTGGCATATTACTTCTTATAGCTTCAACTCCATTAATATAAACTACAGCACCATCGCCTCTCATTAAATGGAGATTAATTGTCGAAATATCTTTAAGATTATTTATTGTGAAAGTTTTTCTAAAGTATGTTGTAATATATTTATTAGATGTACTTGTTCCGTAATTTATTATTGTCGTTATGTTTGATTCTCCATAACCAAAAACTCCATTTGCTGTTTTCCAGCCTGTTTCATCAAATGATTTTGTTTTCCAAGCTTCAGTTGGAACTGTTCCGTTATCTAAATATTTCCAAGTCGATTTTTGAGGAATAACAGATTGATTTATTATACTTGGAGTATATTCAGTTTTCTTCCAATATTTAAAAATATATCCATCACGTTCTTTTACTGTAATTGGGATTGCAATATCTTTAAAGTAAGAACCAAAATGAATAGTATCAAGTGTTTTTGAACTAAGATATATGTTTCCTTTTGATGTGTCATTTTTGATTGTTAAATCAGCCATGCCACTTAATCCGAAATAATCGATAATGCTGTTTTTAACGCACGATGGTCTTTGATATGTAAAGTCTCTCATTACTTTAATATTATTTAACCATGTTTGTTCATCTGCGGGCATATTCCATCTTGCAATATGATAGTTCATTTCATTTTGAATAGATGTTTTAATACTATCAATTGTATGAATTACTCTAGTAGTATCAAAAGTTGTATTCATATGATATGCTAAACGTTGAATGAAATCGTTTTTAAAAGTTTTGTTTTTAAGCAGTTTTCGGAATAATAGGGTTGAAACTGCTGGATTTGGCCAATTTGTGTTTATAGAATCTGTTATATAGGTCATTGGATCGTCGCAATTACTCGATGGTGTGTTTTGAAATCCAAAATCGGTATCATATAAAATCCAACGCCATTTTGCATTTGTTTTTCGCTCACGCCAAAATTTCATGTTATTACCTGGCCAATCTCTATTGTTAATATAGAGTTGAGTAATCATATAATCAATATATTCATCCATATCCATCATTGTTTTGATATAGGTGAAATTTGCATCGTCCGTTAAATCTGTTTTTGTGTAGTAGTTTTGAAAAATACTCCAATACGTAATATCTCCATTTAAAACAGTATTCCAAGCATCTAGTAAGTCAACACTCTCTGGATCTATATTATAATTCGATGCTATGTAGTTCTCGTTCAATTTCTCGATAAGCATAGTTAAACCATAATACTCGCCATTTATAAAGAATGCAGCATGTTGTGTCTCTTGATAATCGAGTTTCATGAATTTTTTTGTCAATTGCTGAGTAAATGCATCTCGAAACATTGTGTTTCCAAAATCATTTCCTGAATTACGAATACCGATGTTTTTAAATTCGTTGATGTTTTTGTCTTTAAAGAATTGATAGTGGAAAGCTGATGCTCCACCATATTGGGTTTTACATTTAAATTGCATTGATTTTACCGGGTTCATTCTGCTATAACCGCCATAAATTTTTGCTCCCCCTTCGTTATTAACTAATTCAACTCCTTTGGGTGAATAGTATTGAAATGTCATTGGAACTTCTTTGTCTAGCCAATAATTTGCACCATAATGTGGGTCTTCGATTTGTGCATATGGCCCTAATTCATATATTCCAGTATCAACATTAAATAACCAATTTGGATCAGTTGAAATCGATAAGATAGGTAAATCAAAATTGTGCTCATTAATAAAATAAGTGCATGCAGCTACATCGCTTTCATCTTCACCTGCAACAAAAGCTTTTGCTTTTAAAACAGTTGTTTTTGATAGCGAAATAGCTCCAGAATACAATGTGCTTTTAATCGTTGGTGTTGAACCATCGGTTGTATAATATATTTTTGCGTCCGAAATCGGATTTATTTCTATTGATTGGATTCCTGTATAGACTCCTGAAGCTAATGTAAATGTTGGTTTTTCTGTTTTAAAATAAATACTATTAGCATCGTTAAATGTTCCAATACTAGGTATAGAAAAGATAACCCAAGTACTTGCTCCATTACTTATTCTACCAAATGATTTATCTGCTTTTTGAAGTCCAAAAGATAATGAATCGATGAATTTCCCATTTTGATCACTTAGTCCTAGAAATTCACCATCGGCAGAAAGACTAAAATTTGCATGAAGTCCTTTATTATATCCATCTAGCCAAATGACTAAATAACCATTTTTAGAAATATTTGTGCCTGTTGGAATTTGCCATTTTTTGCTGTTTGTTGAATTGTCGGTAAGGTAATATCCGCTGATATTTACATCGGAATTTCCTCCATTGTATAATTCAACCCAGTCGGAAAATACTTTAAATTGAGGATCGGGGATTTTTTTATTTGAGGCTTCAAATTCGTTAATTACAATTTGCGAAAATCCATTTAGGAAGATGAAAATGAGACTAATTACTGATATAAGCTTTTTCATATTTAAGTGTTTTTGAATAGACAACGTACGTTAGTAAAACCCTTTCAAAATCGACTTTTTCTATGAATAAAGCTTGTATATCATTATTTTTTATCTAACATTTTTTCAAGACTATACATTTCGTCTCTCAATCGTGATGCTTCAATAAAATCTAAATCTTTGGCAGCTTTTTCCATTGCTTTTCGGGTTTTGTCGATTGCTTTGGTCAATGCTTCTTTATTCATATATTTTATCACTGGATCTGCTGCAATATCAAACGAGTCAGGCTCGATATATGCTTTATTTCCAGATTTATCAGCCATCGAATTAATCGATTTTTGAATTTGAGTTGGTATTATACCGTTTACTCTATTATACTCCATTTGTTTCATTCTTCGACGATTTGTTTCGTCGATAGTTCTTCGCATTGAGTTGGTAACTTTGTCGGCATACATAATTACCATTCCGTTTACATTTCGTGCAGCTCGTCCTGCTGTTTGGGTCAAAGAACGTTCGCTACGTAAAAAGCCTTCTTTATCGGCATCGATAATTGCTACTAACGATACTTCTGGTAAATCCAATCCTTCACGCAAAAGATTTACACCAACCAAAACATCAAACTTACCTTGTCGAAGTTTATCAAGTATCTCAACACGCTCCATTGTATCTACATCGGAATGTATATATGCACTTTTAATGCGAAGTTTGTCGAAATATTTTTGGAGTTCTTCGGCCATTCTTTTGGTTAATGTGGTAACCAAAACTCTTTCGTTTTTATCTATTCTTTGATTTATTTCACCAACTAAATCATCAATTTGATTGAGTGTAGGTCGAACAAAAATTTCAGGATCGATAAGTCCAGTAGGACGAATTAATTGTTCTACAATAACTCCTTCCGATTTCTTTAATTCGTAATCGGCTGGGGTAGCACTAATATATATAGTTTGACCAATTAATTGTTCAAATTCTTCGAAATGTAACGGACGATTGTCTAAAGCTGATGGAAGACGGAAACCATATTCAACTAGATTATTTTTTCGTGAACGGTCGCCACCAAACATAGCACCAATTTGTGAAACGGTAACATGACTTTCATCAATAACCATTAGAAAATCTTTAGGGAAAAAATCGAGTAAGCAGAATGGTCGTGTTCCTGCCAATCGACCATCGAAATATCGAGAATAATTCTCAATTCCTGGGCAATGACCAATTTCACGCATCATTTCCATGTCGAAATTTACTCGTTCATCTAATCGAGCTGCTTCCAAGTGTTTGCCAATTTCACGGAGTTCTGCAGTTCTAGCAACCAAATCGTCTTGTATTTGACGAATCGCATTCCACATCACCGATTTGTCCATCACAAACATGTTTGCAGGAAAAATCGTTACTGCTGGAATTCTTGCTATAATTCGACCTTCGATAGGATCAATTTCGGCTAATTCTTCAATTTCATTGTCCCATAAAACAACTCGATATGCAATATCTCCATTCGCAGGAAAAATATCTATGGTATCGCCTTTAACTCGGAAATTACCTCGTTCAAATATTACTTCGTTTCGTGAATACATTGCATCAACAAGCTTTCGCAATATAATTTCACGACCAATTATTTCTCCTTTTTTAAGGATTAATGCACTATTATGGAACGATTCGGGATTGCCAATTCCATAAATACATGAAACTGACGAAACAACAATTACATCGCGTCGACCAGTTAATAGGGCAGAGGTTGCGCTTAATCGGAGTTTCTCAATTTCTTTGTTTATCGATAAATCTTTTTCGATATACGTGTTTGATGATGGTAAAAAAGCTTCAGGCTGATAATAATCGTAGTACGATACATAATATTCAACCGCATTGTTTGGAAAAAACTGCTTAAACTCAGTGTAAAGCTGAGCTGCAAGTGTTTTGTTGTGACTTAATATTAATGTTGGTTTGCCTATTTGAGCAATAACGTTGGCAACAGTAAATGTCTTTCCTGATCCAGTTACTCCAAGTAAAGTCTGATGGTCTTGACCAGTTTGCAGGCCTTTTACCAGTTTTACAATAGCATCTGGTTGATCGCCGGTTGGCTTAAAGGGTGATTGTAATTCGAAATCCACAGCTCAAAATTAATTAGCAAAGATACGATTTTAAATTTTATGGATTTAAAAGTCTAGGAAAAGTCTTTTCTACAGAGTAAGAATTCATTCTTAAATGATTATTTTTCGAGAATCTTTGATTTTAGATATTGATCGAGACGATCGAATTATTCGAAGAACTTCAATTCTCTCTTGAGTCAATCGATAAATTATAAGATACGATTCAAGAATGATATTTCTATATGTATGGTTTTTAGTGTGAAGCCATCGGCATTCTGGATACATTAGGAATGTAGAATCTAACTTTTCTGTGATTTCTAAAATACGTTGTACGTATTGATCAGTTGCTTCATATCCAAAGGTTTCAATTCCAAATTCAAAAACATCAATAATATCAGTTTTGAACTCGATACTATATACAACGTTCATTTGTGATCATTTGCTTTTTTCCAAATGGCAACACTTTCTTTTATTTCATCAATAGTAAAAAAAGGACCATTTTCTGCTTTATGAATACCATCCATAAATTCTTGTTGAGTCAACTTTCCTGGACGAGTCCATTGAGTTTCTTTTTTTACCGTCACCTTAGTTTTCATAACTTTAATGATTTGTTATGTAAATATACGAAATGAAAAGATAGATTTTTATGTTTTTAGAAACAAAAAAGGCAAACATTTCTGTTTGCCTTTTCGCTCCGTGGGCTGGATTCGAACCAGCGACCCCCTGGTTAACAGCCAGGTGCTCTAACCGACTGAGCTACCAAGGAATTTTAACGCTGCAAAGATACAGGAATATTCAAAACAAACAATACCTTTGCAAAAAAAAATGGTAAAAATTTAAACTTTTTTTAAAATGAGCTTAGTTATAGTTGGAAGCGTAGCCTTCGATAAGATTGAAACTCCTTATGGACAAACCGACAAAATTATCGGAGGTGCAGGCACTTACATTTGTTTTTCGTCATCGTATTTTGCGAAAAATCCTAAAGTTGTGGCTGTTGTAGGAAATGATTTTCCTCAAACATTTATTGAAAAATTAACGAGTCGTGGTGTTGAAACAACCGGTTTGCAAGTTAAAAAAGAAGGTAAAACGTTCTTTTGGTCGGGAAAATATCATGAAAATATGAATAGTCGCGAAACATTAGTTACCGAATTGAATGTTTTGGGCGATTTCGATCCTATTATTCCTGAGTCATATCAAGATTGTACTTACTTAATGTTGGGAAATCTTTCGCCAGTGGTTCAACGACAAGTAATTGAGCGTTTAACTAAACGTCCTAAATTAATAGTAATGGATACTATGAATTTTTGGATGGACATTATGTTCGACGAATTAGTGAAAACGATTTCAATGGTTGATGTGTTGACTATCAACGATGAAGAGGCTGCACAACTTTCTGGCGAAAAAAATATCGTGAAAGCTGCTAAGAAAATTCTAAACATGGGACCAAAATATCTTATCATTAAAAAAGGTGAGCATGGTGCTTTAATGTTTAGCAAAGAAGGGCAGTTCTATGCTCCAGCTTTACCATTAGAATCAGTTTTTGATCCAACAGGTGCTGGCGATACATTTGCTGGTGGATTTATTGGTTACATTGCAAAAACAGACGATATCTCTTTTGATAATATGAAAAGTGCAATGATTGCTGGTTCTGCTTTAGCATCATTCTGCGTTGAAAAATTTGGAACTGAAAGAATCGAAAATCTTTCGGATACAGAAATTAAAGCTAGAATTCGCACGTTTATTGACTTATCGACTTTCGAGTTTAAGTTTTAATTGAAATAGAAATAATTTAAGAAACCCCGAGAGCTTTATGTATCTCGGGGTTTCTTATTCTAAATAGTATTTAGAATTTGTTAATAAATTCAAACCCCAACATTTCGTTTTCGGCAATCGAAAATGATACCTTTGCCTAGATTTTTATTATACGTATGATTTCATCAGAAGAACTTATTTCAAAACTCAATCCCGTTCAACAAGAGGCGGTTAAGAATATTACTGGTCCTAGTCTTGTTATTGCTGGAGCAGGTTCTGGGAAAACACGGGTGCTTACACATCGTATTGCATATATGCTTGCAAAAGGTGTAAAATCATACAATATTCTTTCGCTTACCTTTACAAATAAGGCTGCAAAGGAAATGAAAGAGCGTATCGAACAAATGGTTGGTGAAGAAAATAGTAAAAGCTTGTGGATGGGAACATTTCACTCGGTGTTTGCTAAAATACTTCGGTTTGAGGCCGATAAGATTGGCTTTTCATCAAACTTTACCATTTACGATTCTGCTGATTCAAAAAGTCTTATTAAGAAGATTGTTAAGGAAATGAAGCTAGAGGAAGATCACTACAAACCTGGTGATGTTTCGTCTCGCATTTCAAATGCAAAAAATAATTTGGTTACGCCACAAGGCTATCTGACCAATAAGCAATATATGGAGAACGATCGTTTTAATAAACGTCCAGAGGTTGCTAAAATATATCAAGTGTATCAAACCCGTTGTCGTCAAGCCGATGCAATGGATTTTGATGATATTTTGTTGTATACCAATATTTTATTGAGAGATAATCCGGCTATTGTTGATAAATATCGCGATAAGTTTCATTATATCTTAGTTGATGAGTATCAGGATACAAATTTCTCGCAATATTTAATTGTTAAACGTTTGAGTCAAGGCCATCAAAACCTTACTGTTGTGGGCGATGATGCACAAAGTATCTATTCGTTTCGTGGAGCAAAAATCGAAAATATTTTAAATTTCAAGAACGATTATCCACAGTTTAAAATGTATAAACTGGAGCAAAATTATCGTTCAACCCAAATAATTGTTGATGCTGCAAATAGCATTATCAAGAAAAACAAATCGCAGATTGCAAAAAACACTTTTTCGAAAAACGAAGAAGGTAATGCTATAAAGGTTTTAAAATGTTCGTCGGAAACCGAGGAAGGATTTAGAATTGCAATGCAAATTGCTGCTCAAACCAAATCGGGAGATGCTAATTTTAATGATTTTGCAATTCTCTATAGAACCAATGCTCAAAGCCGTGTTTTAGAAGAAGCCTTGAATAAAATGCGAATCCCTTGTAAAATTCATGGTGGTTTGTCGTTTTTTCAACGTGCAGAAATAAAGGATGTGGTATCGTATTTTAGGCTAATTATTAACCCGAAAGATGAAGAAGCATTATCGCGAATTATTAATGTTCCAGCTCGTGGAATTGGTGATACCACCATTGAGAAAATGACGGTGATAGCTCGTAATAATGAAGCTACCCTTTGGGATGTCGTTTGCCGAATTGAAGATTGTGCTCAGGTAATTTCGAAAGCCACGTGTACAAAAATTGCTGGATTTCGTAATTTGATTTTACATTCAGCAGAGTCAATCACAACTACCGATGCATATACCTTTGCTTTAAATATCATGGAAAAATCGGGAATGATGAAGTTCTTAGGCGATGAAAAATCGATAGAAGGTCAAACTCGTTTCGAAAACGTTCAGGAACTTTTAAATGCAATTAAAGAATTTACCGAAAGTGAAAATGAAGGTGAGAATGGCTTGATTCAATATCTTGAGAAAATTGCTTTATTAACCGATGTTAGTAGCGATGGTGATGCCAATAATAAAGTAACCTTGATGACTATTCATTCATCGAAGGGATTGGAATTTAAACATTGTTTTTTAGTTGGAATTGAAGAAAATTTGTTTCCATCGCAAATGTCGATGAGCAGCGAAAAAGATATTGAAGAAGAACGTCGATTGTTTTATGTGGCATTGACAAGAGCTGAAAAAACAGCAACTCTGTCGTATGCCGAAACTCGTCGCCATTGGGGGAAATTTACCAATTGTTCGCCAAGCCGATTCATTTCTGAAATTGATTCAAGTTATCTCGATTTAAGTGAAATGTCGGGAATGTTTATGGCAAAACAAGCATTTGTTGAGAATAGCGAAAATGCGCGATTTAATAGTTTTAAAAAAGATATTCCATTATCGAACTTCAAAAAAGAAACTCCCTTAGCAAATTTTAAACGTGTTCAGGCTCCTTCTAAATTCGATTCGTCGATGGATACCGTAATTGTAAGTAATCTGCGAGAAGGAATGACTGTAGAACATGCAAGTTTTGGTGTTGGAAAAATAGATCAAATGGATTCGGATAGGGTAGTCATTAATTTTGGTTCATTTGGAACTAAAACGCTATTGATAAAATTTGCAAAATTAAAGGTTTTAGCTAGTTAAAACCTTTCTGAAATTGGGTAAAAACGCCGACTATAAATATCTGTAACAGATTGTTGTGAATTAAAAAGTTTTCTTACATTTGCAATACCTTAAAAATGGGTGGAAGTCGATTCGTTAATTGAGAACGAAAATCAAAAGATAAAAGCCGTTTAGAAATCTAAACTATGGATATGGGGGAGTTGCCCATAGATCTTGAGATGACAAATAAAAAACAGTACGTTTTTTGAGCATAAATATTCACATAAAACTATATAGTAGATGTATTTAATGGAATACAACACCACAGAAGAAAATTTAATCTTGCCAGAATATGGACGTAATATCCAAAAGATGGCAAAATATCTTGTAGCTATTGAAGATCGCGAAAGAAGAACCCGTGCTGCTCACGAATTAGTGGGTGTAATGGGAAGTCTTGCTCCGCTTCCAATGCAACGCGATGTTAAAGATTTTAAACAAAAACTGTGGGATCATTTAGCATATATGACAAATTATAAGCTAGATATCGATTATCCATTCCCTATAAATCATCCTGGAAATATGCGTCAACTTGATCCTCCAGTATATAGCACCAATAGAATTGCTCGTCGTCATTATGGCAAAATTACTGAGGATTTAATCAAAAAAGCAATCCAACTTGAAGATGGTGATGAGAAACGTTGGTTGATTCAACTCATTGCTAACTACATGAAAAGACAGTATATTGCTTGGAACATGAATACTGTTAATGACGATATTATTTATAAAGATTTTCTTGAAATGTCGCAAGGTAAACTTGAAATAGATACTACAGTAAGAATTTATGTTTCGCCTAATATGTTGCCTACTGCTATCGTTGCAAATCCAAAGGATAAAAATAATAATAGCAAACGACCCGATAATCGTAAGAAATTTGGTGGAAGTAATCCTAAGAAAATGAAATAGTTCGTATGGGAGTTTTTCAAATTAAAGGAGGAAAGCACCTAAAAGGAGAACTAATTCCGCAAGGAGCAAAGAACGAAGCATTGCAGGTTCTTTGTGCTGTTTTACTTACCGATAAAGCTGTAACAATTAGGAATATTCCTAAAATTCGTGATGTTACAGTTCTCATTGAATTACTTATGAATTTGGGGGTTGAGGTACATCAACTCAATGAAAATGATTTTGTTTTTCATGCCAAAGATGTTAATATCAATTACTTTAAAACGCAATCATTTCGCGATCAGAGTTCAAGTCTCCGTGGTTCGATAATGATTATAGGCCCACTTTTAGCTCGCTTTGGATGTGGATTTATTCCAAGTCCAGGTGGTGATAAAATTGGTCGTCGACGTTTAGATACACATTTTACTGGTTTTCAAAAACTAGGTGCAAGTTTTACTTATGACGATACAAATAAGTGGTTTTCGGTTGAAGCAAAAAAACTAAAAGGAGCATATATGCTTCTTGACGAAGCTTCGGTAACGGGAACGGCAAATATTGTAATGGCAGCTGTACTAGCAGAAGGAACTACCACAATTTATAATGCAGCTTGCGAACCATATATTCAACAACTTTGTAAGATGTTGAACAGCATGGGTGCAAAAATTTCGGGAGTTGCATCAAATCTGTTAACTATTGAAGGCGTAAGTTCATTACATGGTTGTGAACATACTATGTTGCCCGATATGATTGAGGTTGGTAGTTTTATTGGATTGGCAGCAATGACTAGTTCCGAAATTACTATTAAAAATACAGGTTACGATCATCTTGGAAATATTCCCGATACCTTTAAAAAACTAGGTATTCAACTAGAACGTCGTGGAGATGATATCTTTATTCCATCGCAAGATATATATGAAATTGAGACCTTTATTGATGGTTCTATATTAACGCTTAGCGATCATACTTGGCCTGGTTTAACACCCGATTTATTAAGTGTTTTACTTGTTACGGCAACCATTGCTAAAGGAAGTGTTTTGATTCATCAAAAAATGTTTGAAAGCCGACTATTCTTTGTCGACAAACTTATAGATATGGGAAGTCAGATAATTCTTTGCGATCCACATCGTGCAACTATTATTGGTTTAGGACGCAAAAACGCATTGAAGGCAACTAATATGACAAGTCCAGATATTCGTGCTGGAGTAGCATTGTTAATTGCAGCAATGTCGGCCAAAGGAACAAGTACGATACATAATATTGAGCAAATAGATCGTGGATATCAAGATATTGATAAACGATTAAATGCTATTGGTGCAGATATTACACGAATGTAAATTTGAATTTTGAAATTCACTGTAGTTAAATAAAAAACAAAACCAACAATTATGAAAAGAACCCTACTTTTTTGTTTCGTTGCATTTTTAGGTTTGCAAATTTCAGCTCAAACCAAAAGCGAAGTTAAAAAAATGCCATTGGCAAGTAATCCTTTAAAAGAAGACACACAACAACTTTACTACACCGTTAGCTTTACCTCAGAATTGAGTGATAGTGCTTTATATAAAAGAGCAGTACATTGGTATAATACTGAAAATAAAAGTATGCGAATTCAAACTGCCGATTGTATTCCAAATAAAAAAATTACTGGTCGTGCCGAATGCGATTTGTTAGGATTAAAAGATGGTAAAGAACAAACAACCGATGGACGTTTAAAATTCACGATAAATACCGAAATTAAAGATGGCAAAGTAACTGTTGAAATAATTCGTTTTAATATTCAAGATGCTAAATTTCATCCAGTTGAGCCTTGGTTGAAAGAGCAAGAAGCCGATATGAGATATAAATATTATTTTATCTTTATTGAAGAATATTCAAAAAAATATCTTGATAGCTTTGTGCAAAGTGTTAATGTGAAAAAAGGAAAATAAATTGCATTTAAATATTCTGAAACCCCGATTATTGCGTAGTAATCGGGGTTTTATTTTTATAAAAATATTGCGAAGAAGTATCTCGTTTCGGTAAAATGTGTATTTTTGAAATTGTAAAACCAATATGTAGAAAATGATAAGCAGAAAAGAGGTAATTTTAGTAACCATTACAGGAGAAGACAGACCTGGACAAACACTAGCATTAACAAATATTTTAGCAAGACATAATGCTACAATTCTTGACATAGGTCAAGCAGTTATTCATAATAATTTATCGCTTGGAATCTTATTTTTAGCTGATGACGATACTGAAACGTCGGCTATTCTTAAAGACTTACTCTTTCAATCGTATGAAATGGGAATGTCGGCTAAGTTCAGACCAATTCCTGCAGATGAATATGAACAATGGGTAAATTCACAAGGTAAGAAAAGATATATTGTAACAATAGTTGGTCGTCAACTTTCGGCTGAAAGTATAGCTGCTGTAACTACGATCATTAGAGAACAAGGCTTAAATATTGATAATATAAAACGCTTAACTGGACGTAGAAGTCTTCATGAAGAAAAATTAGGCGATCATCGTAGAGCATGTGTCGATTTATCGATTCGTGGAACACCTATTGATGAAGATAAAATGAAACTCGATTTCCTTACTATTTCAAAACGAATTGGTGTTGATATAGCATTCCAGTTTGATAATGCGTTCCGTCGAAATCGTAAATTAGTTTGTTTCGATATGGACTCAACATTAATTCAAACAGAAGTTATTGTTGAACTTGCAAAATATGCAAATGCTGAAGAAAAAGTATCGGAAATCACTGAAGCAGCAATGCGTGGAGAATTAGATTTTAAAGAAAGTTTCCGTCAACGAATTGCATTGTTAAAAGGAATTGATGAAAATGTATTGCACGATATCGCTCGTAATTTACCATTAACCGAAGGTGCACATCGATTGATTAGTAATTTAAAAAAATACGGATACAAAACGGCAATTCTATCGGGAGGTTTTACCTATTTTGGACGATACTTGCAAACCATGTTAGGAATCGATTATGTTTTTGCAAATGAATTGGAAATTCAAAATGGCAAATTAACAGGAAATTATATAGGTGAAATTGTTGATGGACAAATGAAGGCTGAACTATTGAAGAAATTAGCTTTTAAAGAAGATATACATCTTGAGCAGGTAATTGCAGTAGGGGATGGGGCGAATGATTTACCAATGATTAGTATTGCTGGTTTGGGAATTGCTTTTCATGCTAAACCTGTGGTTCAAGAATCTGCAGGTCATGCAATTTCTACCGTTGGATTAGATAGTATACTTTATCTTCTAGGTTTTAGAGATAGAGAAATTGATTAATTTGTTTTTTTAAGTTAAAAGGAAAAGCCAGCATTTGCTGGCTTTTCCTTTTTTATTCAGGTCCATCTATATTTTACCTTACCAGCAAGACATTACCATAAGTCAATTTCTTATTATTAACCGATGATGATTGTCCTTTCCAAGAGGTACCATCGAGGAATGTAGCTTCGATTTTCCAAATGTAGGTATCCATTTTCATAACGGTACCGTTACTTGTTCCATCCCAACCCTCTGATGGTGATC
>Ga0302296_1000763_pt1 | contig 25215 bp, 38 predicted proteins | sample III_Fen_N3_1_FD_194546 | JGI IMG/M metagenome (GOLD analysis project Ga0302296, IMG submission 194546) | Peat permafrost microbial communities from Stordalen Mire near Abisko, Sweden - III_Fen_N3_1 | ecosystem: Environmental > Terrestrial > Soil > Wetlands > Permafrost | place: Sweden: Abisko...
TGAATTGAAAGCATTACCAAACGGAAATAAAGTTTGTACCTTCTCTCTGGCCACATCGAGAACTTGGAAGGACAACAACGGGAGTAAACAAGAAGAGACAGAATGGCACAATGTTGTCTTTTGGAATAAGCCGGCTGAAATAATCGCTCAATACGTTAAGAAAGGTTCACTCCTTCTTATCGATGGCCACCTGCAAACACGTTCATGGGACGATAAAGATACAGGTAAAAAAGTATATCGTACAGAGATTATCGGAGAGACAGTTCAGCTTCCACCAAAAGGAATATCCGGAGGTTCGAATGAAGGACCTCAAGACGAAGGAGGATTGAATGCTTTTGATGGTCCAGACAAACCAACAACAAAGAAGCCAGTTGCAAAAGCAAACTCATCATTGAAAGAAAAGGTCGATAAGGTACAAGGTAACATCGAATATCCAGAGGAGCAGATCAACGCAGAAGATATTCCTTTTTAATTATGGATAAAATATATATCATTGATGGAGTAAGAATCGAAACAGAAAAAGCTCTCCGAGATTACTGTTTCAATTACACGAAGCAAGGATTCAAACAGGACTTCCGCCTAGCTTCAAACGCTTATAAACTTCCTGTTATACAGCTCATTGAAATACTTGGAGCTACCGGCCACACCGTAGAAGAGACAAACACTATATGAAGAAAAAAATAATGACACAGAAGAAAGCTGTCTTTTACATTCTTTATAAAGCACACAAAGAAAATGCTGAACAGTTTGTACCAACGTGGAAGTTTGTCGGAGAACTCCACGTTCCAGAGATAGACGAATGGTTCATGATGAGTTACAAGTGTCCGACAAATGGCCTAGAAATATACTTTGATAATCCAAACTTATTGGAACGAAGATATGTTTCAGGGAAGACCGGTGCGAAGTATTACGAATACAGATTCTCTCCAAATGCAACCCCTAGCAACATAATAGAAAAAGAACTTATTGAGTTCTTAAGCATGATAAAAAGATGAATCACATTCCAAAAGTTATCAACGACGATATGAATACCGATCCATTCTATCGTAAATGCTGTCTCGCTAGGTTCGGTGGTTGCGGGGGTATCAATATCTATGGTCGGACAATAGAAAGACATCATAATTTAATTTATGCAGGGAAGCAGGTTCAGAAAAAAAGTTTCATACTTCCCTCTTGTCCGAACCATCACTCACTAGCTCGAAATACAGACGTAGAAGAAAAGTTCGATTGGGTAATGCTCAACAGAGCAACAGACCAAGAACTTATAGATGTATCAAAGTCGATTGATTACATCAGAGAAAGGAATAGATTAAATAATATATACGGACCATATGATAAATAAAATAATAATAGGAATCTCAATGTTTGTTGTTTTACTTTTTATTGGAACTACAATTATAGAGAAGAAGCCAGAAACGGTTCCAGAACCTATTGTTGAAATACCTTCAGATAGTATTCCAACACCTGAAGTGGTTCAAGGGAAAGAGGTACCAAGGGATATTAAACCTTCCAATGTATCTACTCCAAAAGTAACGGCTCCGGTTGTTGTTACTCCAAAGGTTGAAGCTCCTACGGTTTCACCAGTTATAACTCCAAGTGTAATTGAAGTAGAAATTGTTCCAGAGCCAGAAGTTATACCAATTCAAAAAGAAACTGTTTATACTCTAACCCTTCCAGTAGGTTCGCCTGTTCAACAACCCAAAGACCGAATGTGTTTGAGTGAATTACAATTCTTTACAGCGAATCTTTTCAAAGTTTATGATTCACCATACAGCCACTTCTTGAATGCTCCATCTGATGAGATAGTCGCATTCTTACAATCAAACGGTTACCAAGTTTTAATTGAACAAATATAATGAAGCTATCTGACTATAAAAAAGAAGAGAAAGAATCAGAAGGAGATATTCAGAACTCAATATGTGAATATCTTGAGACGAGAGGGAGGGGATTCTTTCGTCTCAATAACATTCCGGCCTTCAGTAAAAATCCAAATGGAAGTATACGAATGAGAGCATTGCCAAAGTATACTCCAAGAGGGTTACCGGATATCATCGTTATCGCAGGCGGTACGTTCATCGGTCTTGAAGTTAAAAGAAGTAATCCGAAGACGTATCAATCCCCTGATCAAAAATTATTCGAAGCGTTAGTTAAAAAGCACAATGGGAAGTACTTCGTAGTCAGGAGTATATCGGACGTGCAAGCCATAGGATTATGAAAAAGAAACTTTTAATTGATTTGATTGTTGAGGATATGATAGACGGACTTGAACAACCAAATGATAAGGGAATAATAGAAGGAGAGTTTGTCACAATTCCAAGTGAAGCAATTTATGAGGGAGCAAGTCGTAGTCGAGCTTTTATTGTTAATAGAGAACAGGGAGAATCTTCATTTTTAGTTCAAGTTCATGAAGTTACAGCTAAAGAGATGGAGATTACCGCAAAAGAAATGAATGCCAAAAATATCAAATAAAAAACCACCTCACTTTTGGATTATGAAATTATTCTTCAGGTGCGATTGGGAACGTACAGCGTTTGGATTCGGTGATACGGTATACGCAAAGTATAAATTACCTCATCACTTAATTGTTCACGAAGAAGTTCACCTCCAACAGCAATCATATTCCTACTTCCTTGCTTGGCTTTGGTTACTATTATATCTCATCTCGAAAAGATTCAGATATAAGATGGAGCTTCAGGCATATAGAAAACAATACAAAGCTTTCAATCACCATGAGAAAAATACTCTCATTAAAAAGATTGCCGGAGACCTATCCGGAAGAATGTATGGCAATATCGTTACATTCAATGAAGCCGTTTACGCAATAACTACAAATGACAAAGAAAAAGAAAAAAAGTAATACACGAACAAAGAAAGATGACCGTCCACAAATAATTGATACTAAAGATTTTGGAGCGAAGGTGGCCATCGATGAAGACGGGAATAATTCTCTCGCAATCAATTCACCGGTATGGTATCGTCACCAGTTATCAAAGTTCAAAGTAGGTGAGACGGTTACTCTCTATGTTAGCAATCGAAAACCCAAAAGAACGCAACAACAAAATCGTTACTATTGGGGAGTATATCTTCCGATGATTTCAAAGGAGACCGGAGAGCTAGACCTAGACGCATTACATAAATTGTTTACAGGGAAGTTCTTATCGAATGGGATCAAAGATGTCCTCGGAGAGAAGGTCCGAATGACCAAGAGTTCGGCCACTCTCACAATCTCGGAGTTCATGGAGTTCATTACAGCTATTGAAGCGGAGACAGGGATAGAAGCTCCACCAACGGAGAATTACTTCGGCTTCAATAAGTATATGTATTAAAAGAAACTCCACCAGAAGTGAAGTTTCTATAAGCGATAAGTTAGCCGTTGATTATTCTTCATCTCTTCCCATCTTTGTAGGACCGCTCTAGCTTCTGCTAAAGTACAAGTACCAAATAAAAGGTGGTAAGCGTCATGACGATAACCGTCTAACATCGAAGTATTCGAAGCTATGTCTTCACCTCCTCGACTTCGAGGGGTAAGGTGGTGAGAATCCTTCCAACCGGCACGCTTCTTGAATTGATGAACTTCTCTTTTTTCTCTTTCGTTCCGATTCATAGCTTTAAGTATTAAGATTTAATTAAATTATCCCACAACTACAAAGCAAGTTCAAACGCCACAAGTTATTCACAGGAAAATCCTTGCCAGTATATTATACAGGGTGTATAATAAAGACATTAGTCACTTAATCACACACAAAAATTATGCAAAATATATTTCAATTTTTAGCAACAATGATATTCGGTAAGACATGGATTCTCTTTGATCTAAAACAAGGATACAAAGCAACTCTATTTATAAACGAGATTGAACTAGAAATGTTCAAAGAAAAATATGCTCTCACAGTTAAAGCAAAACATTCCATGCAAGAGGAATTACAGAAGCTTCAGGACCGTCCGGACTTGAAAGAAGAAGATTACCTTGCAATGCTAACAGAAGATAAGTCACCTAAAGCTCTATATGAAATTAAGAAAAAGATCGATGGTGAACGTGCTGAAGAAATTACAACATTGAAGAATCGAATCAAACAAATGGACGATGAGATTGCTTCAGTAAATGGTGAACTTCAAAAAGGTTACGCCATGACATACAAGAATCGTTTGAAATACGATTTTATTAAAACTTATAAAATACATAAAACATATGCAGACAAAAAGTAAAAAAACAAAAGCCAAGGTTGAACCATTGCTTGATTTGGATTCGTCCATCGTAGCGACCTCAACCTTCGAGCTAAAGAAAATTGAAATGAAGGACGATATGGCGTGGAGAATAAAGCTTGAGTTAAAAACTCGCTTATCTCAATCCTTCCGTGAGTACAAAGTTAAGTTCGTGTTTAATGAAGACCCCTACAATACTCGTATCGAAGACCTAGAGAAAAAGAAGAACGAGATAAACGAAGAGAATCAACTCTTTGAAGGTGGCAAGAAGCAACAGCTCAAGAACATCGATCAAGACATTCTTGAAATAGAAGAAGAGAGAGACGAGATGAAGGGCCAGTGCGTAGAGATAGAGTTTGCCGGTACTATCGAAGAGTTAAAGTACAAAGATGGAAATACAATAATCGTAATGCTATTCCCTTCAGATATACTTGCGAAGTTAAATGACAATAAGTTATTGCTTCGATATTATAAGATTGAGTTAATCAGAGAATAATTATGTTACAATTTTTAATTTTAATTTTGAATATATTCTTATTTTGCGTAATGGCCATCTTGATCAACAAGCTTGGTAACCTCGCAAGAAAGATTGAGAAGATGAGAGACGTTCAAAATAAGTTCTCTCAATACGGAAATGAACACATGAAAGTATTAAGAGATTTAGCTCATGCTGAAGGATTCTGTATCGAAGAGAAGACAACTATTCTCAATGAATCAGCCGTCGTTACATTCGGAGCTGAACCTCGTATTGGTAAATTGCTTCGCCTTATTGAATCAGAAGAATCAAAGAAGGAGAGAGAACACTTTGAAAGCTGTATCACTCCTGCTCTTGATAAAGTCATTGAAGATATTGAATCCGGAAAGATAAAGCCAATCACACTTGGGGTCGATATTAAAAAGAAAAAAGTATAATTCAAATGAAAGCAAAAACAAAAAAGGTTGCTAAGAAAGTAGCAACAAAAATGCCAATGAAGAAAGGAAGTAAAAAGTGTTAAGTTCTATAAAATAAATAAACAATACTCTCTCCGGAGATAGAGACCGGAGAGAAGAATTGTTTCAACTTTAATAAATAAATGTCATCAATAACAATACCACAATCCAATACGGCAAATAAGAAAAGAAAGTTAGTAGAAATTATTTGTGTCGGTTGTCATCTTCCCTTCAGTGTTCCAGAATACAAGGTGGCAATAGGAAGGAAGTATTGCGGAAGAGAGTGTCTGGCCAACGATAAAGGATTCCATATAAAAGATATAGAAAAAGTGGTATAATAAAACAATGAAAGACGAACTATTCCATGTAAAGAAATCAGGTAAGAAGTTCCTCATTGTTCGTAACGAAGATGGGGTTACTCTTGGGAAGAGTAAGTTCAAAGCAAGAGCGGAGAGGTCCATAGGTTACAGGACCAAAGCGGTTATTAAAAAATATGGTAAATCTAGTTTGAGTTTGTAGTGTAAGCGGTCCTTACTTACCGTGGGAAGCTACAAGCTCGAACTAGGGATATCATTCCTTAAATAATATATGAAGACAATTTGGAGAAAACTATATACGAAGGTAAAAGAAAACGATCATGGAATGTATCACGAAGCCATTATTGTTTACCAGAAGGAACCTCTCTTATTCAAAAGTGTTGATCAAAAACTAGATGATGATGTTCTCGATAACATAAGAAGCGGAGGAGTATTTACAGCTAGAAAGAATGTATTCACAGCTCAATACAAATACCACTTACGAATAGACCTTTGGATAGTAGTATTAGAGTTCCATTGGAAAGGTAGAATCCGAGAAGAGAAAGAAAAACCTTTCTTCGATGTAATGAAAGGTCACAGAGAAAACCTACTAAAGATATTAAGTAAACGAATCAAAGAAGATAAGATAACATTTATAACTAAAAGATAAATATATGGCTAAACATAATAAAAACAAAAACCTATCCGGATATAGTTTCGATGGAAAACCAATGAATCAACCAGAGCTTTTAATAAGAGAATGCTTCTTGAGAATGGCCAAAGACGCTTTGGATAGTTTCGGAATAGAGACCTATTCAATCGAACAGATAAGAGGTGGAGTAACAATGCTTGAAAAGTATAAAGAGATAATTGAAGAATAAATGTCAAAGAAAAAAGAAACCAAAAAAATAGTAACTCCAAAACCTCCTAAAGAAGTGAAGGTAACTATTAAAGATGAGATAGCAATACTAACAACAAAGCTTAAACCTGCAATGGTCCGCTTTGTTTATTTGTATATGGGTAGTGAAGATGGTAAAGGATTCAACAACGCAACGCTATCGTATATCATTGCTTACAATGTAGAGACATCACTTCGAAGAAATGAGAAGACAGGAAAGTATTCAAAGGAATATATCAACGCTAAAACAAGAGGTTACGAACTACTCACAAACCGTGACATTCAAAAGTTAAGACATCACATATTACTTGATCAAGGATTCAACACTGATAACATCAAGAAGCGTTATGTTGAGATAGCAAACCAAAACAAAAACCTTCCACTTGCTCTATCAGCGAATGATAGAATTGCAAAGATTACCGGTGTTGTTAAAGATGATAGTAAACAGGTCGATATACCACAGCTAACAGAATTGACGGAACATATCAAAAGGATATTGACGCCGAAGAAGTAATGAAAGATGTTGCATATGACAAAGTAATAACAGATAAGGAATACAAACAATCAATTATATCCGGTTGGGTTAAAGCAAAAGGGTATGACTTATCAGTTTGTACTATCTCAAGTAAGACGTTAAAGCTTTCTCTCAATCTTGTTTATGGAACCTTCGATGTCTTCAAAGAGTTTATTCAAAAAGAACATGGTAAAGAAATTAAGTTCGATAATGCAGAAGCTCTATATCTTCAGGTAGATGATAAGGATTGTGCTTGGAACTTTATTCTTATTCAAAGTATGGATTGGACCGCTAATGATTACGGAGTTATATGTCATGAGCTTCACCACTTCACACACTATGGACTTGAAGAGAAAGGAGTTACATATGGAACCGGTGGAGAAGAAGTTTATGCTTACGTTCAAGGTCACTTCATGGAGCTTGTAGTCAGAGCTTTCGTTGAATTAAAAAAAGTAATAGATAATAAAAAAAATGCAAAACACAGAGTTAAAGGTAATAGTAGAAAGTAATAAAATAAAAACAATCTCACTCTTCCAAGGTGAAGGAGTTAATCGATATGAGTTCACAACAGAATCACCGGACTATATGGAGCAACAAAACTATGGCGTAGAAGGTCCATATCGTATCAATCTCGATACTTTATACATCGATGGATCACTTGAAGAGCCAAAGGAGATAGAAGTTCCTGTGAGAGTAATGGAAGATGAACCTCTTGTTGACAATGAGGTTGACAATAACAAACAGAAGCTCGAAGAAGCAATGAATCTCCCTGTCACTATCGTTGTATTCAATCGCATAGACCTTACTTCAGCAATGCAACAGACAACAGTTAAGCATGTTCCTGCATTCATAAACGCTGTTAAGGAATCATACGAGAAGAACTTCGGTCCTTTCGTTCCTAGAAACTTTGCAATCATCGAGATTGATTTTGAAAATAAGTCAGTGAAGTTAAAAAGTATTGCCGAGTAATCACGCAATCCACCATTTCTCTTGTAACTTGTATTCTTCTTGTGATATAATAAGAGAGTAAAAGTATAGCGGAGTAGAGAAATGGTATCTCGTTTGGTTCATTCCCAAAAGTTCGTTGGTTCGATTCCAACCTCCGCAACCATTATAATTAAATAAAAATAATAAATGCAAAATAAAACTATTTTCAAAAAGAAAATCCCTACAAAAGACCTCCGACTTGGTAGAAATATATTACACGATGAGAGAAGTAAGATGTTTGCTTTCAATACAGCTAACATTGTTATCAAAAGCGTTAAGCACAACAGAACAATGCCGGCTTTGAATCAAGGACTTATTGGTTCATGTACTGGTAATGCAGGGATAGGAGATATTGCAACAACTCCGGTAAAAGAAAACCTTCCTATGCCAATCAAGTATCCACTCAATGAAGATGGAGCTTTAATGTTATACCAAGACGCTCAAGTTATCGATGGTATAGCTCCATACCCTGCTAATGATTACGGATCATACGGACTATCAGTGGCCAAAGCTTTGAAGAACGCCGGTGCTATATCCGGATACCAACACACCTTCACTCTCGAAGACGCATTGAAAGCCGGACAACAGTATCCATTTATAACTGGTATCAAATGGTATAGTGGAATGTATAAACCTGACGCAGATGGTAGGGTTCATGTTACTGGAACTTTAAAAGGTGGCCATGAAATACAGATGGACGAAATAGAAGCAGAACTTGGCTGTGTTTGGTTCTGGAACTCTTGGGGTCCTCTATGGGGAAAGGAAGGACGCTTCTATCTTACTTGGGAAGATTTCGGTAAATTACTTGCCGACTATGGTGACGTTACAATCTTATTCCCTGCTGAAATAGTTCCTCCAACTCCGGTATACAAAACTGTTAAGCTTGGAGATAAAAACGACTTAGTAAAAGAACTTCAAAAATATATAAATATAATTATGGGGAGTAATCTTCTTGAAGATGGTGACTTTGGAAGGAAGACACAACTCGCTGTCTTTGCATTTCAATCACAATTTAATCTTACAAAGGACGGAGTAGTAGGACCTAAGACATGGGCCTTCATTCTTTCTATTATAAATAATCCAAGTATCACTATCACTCGTAGTCCTTCAGGAAAGAAAGAAACTCTCGGAACATTCAAAGCTCGTAATGGAGAAAATATTCTTCTTGGTAAAACTCTTGAACTTCCTGACCTTAAAAATAAGAATAATGTTTCTTGTATTCCAAAGGGAGTTTATGACGCTGTTATTATTCATGATGACAAAGCAGATGTTTATAAATATCGACTTCAGAATGTTCCTAATAGAACTGGAATCAATATTGAGATAGGTAATTACTTCAAAGATATTCTCGGCTGTATATTACTTGGTGCTTCATTATCAGACCTCAACAAAGATGGTGAGCTTGATGTCACAAACTCAACTGTCACAGTCAATGCCTTCATGGCCTTGTGTGATGGTAAACCAATCAAAGTAATCATTCAGTAATGAAAGCAACTTCATTCCCAAGAGAATACAGAGCGTTCGACTTAGATAAAAAAGAAATGCTTTATTCAAAGGACCTTATCAATCGAGGATTCTCTCTTATGCCTGATGGTCTTCCATCAAATACAAAGGAACCATTATTCAATATCGTTCTATGTTGGTATTCTGGCCAAGTGGACCATAAGAAAACTAAAATCTTTGAAGGTGATATTTGTAAGATAGATATTAAGAACGAGTTCGGATCACTAACTGTTGATTATGGAATCATGCGATGGAATCAACAAGCTCAATCTTTCATGCTTTTAATTCCTTCATCTGGAATATCAAGAATGTTAAATGTCGCAAAGGTCGAGAAACTTGGAAACGAGTTCGAGAACGAAGAACTCCTTCCACTTGTAAATAACAAACCTTTGAATGGATAGAACTCTAACCGGAACCGTAGCAGAAGCTTTGCCTTCTCTTAAGTTCAAGATACAATTTAAAAATGGATACTCAATGATAGCTTATCTATCAGGACGTATGCACAAAAACTTTATTCGAATTGTTGTTGGTGATACCGTTGATGTCTTTGTTCCTTCTACTGGTGATATCGGAAGAATAATAAAAAGGCGTTAATGGCTCGAGTATGTAAATCACTCAACAACATAGAGCAAGGTTATCCTCACCGAGACCATCGCTCAAAACGTGGACGAAAACCTAAACTTCGCTATGACAGAAGTCAGAGGTTAAAGATGGCCAGAAAATTAAACACAGGTAAAAGAAAAGGAAAGTGGATTGCATAATGAAATACACAGAACAACAACAGCAAATATATGAACTCGTTTACTCGATGTATAAGAACGAGGACGGCTCACCTATCGAACTCACACCTACACAGTGCGATATATTTGCTACTATCTCAATGCGTTTATATCCTCGTGTTCATTGCGAGACACACACTCGTTTTGGAAAATCTCAAACAACTGCTCTAGCCGTATTGACTAGAGCTTCAACGTATCCGGAGAAGTGGGCCATCGTTGCCGGTACAAAAGACAAAGCAAAAATAATCATGGGATATATCAATCAACATATCTTTGATTGTGAATATACCGCTTCGAAGTTTCGTATGGAGCATGGCGACAGTGCTGAAGCTATCAGAAGGAATCGAAATAAAAACCACATCTCTTTTGACTTAGGTAATGGATTGATTGGTGAAGTATTTATTTGTTCCGCTAAAGAAGCTATGGGATTCGGTGCCAAGAATATCATTGAAGATGAATCGGCTTTGATAGATGATAACGACCACTCATTCGTAATGCGTATGCTAGGTGACGATCCACGAGATAACTTCCTCTTCAAGATTGGTAACCCATTCAATCGTAATCATTTCTTAAAATCATCTCTGGACCCAAAGTATCATCAGATTCGTGTTGATTGTTACCAAGGATTATTGGAAGGACGTATGACACAAGAAGTCATCGAAGAAAATAGAACTTATTCTTTCTTCAAAGTTTTATATGAATGTAAGTTCCCAACGGCTGAAGAAGTAGACGAGAAGGGTTGGAGTTATCTTTTAACTGAAGATGATATTAAAGCTTCAATGGCAAGATGGCAAACGGCTGAACACTACGGAAAGAAGAGATTAGGTAATGATGTCGCACGAGGAGGGCGTAATTTCAACGTATACGCTCTTAGGGGAGAGAATTATGCCACTATCCTAAAGAGAGACCATAACAACGACTTGATGGCCATAGCAGGGCAAAACATCGCATATATGGGCGAACATCACATCGACGCAGATGACGTTTCTATCGATGACGTTGGAGTAGGTGGAGGAGTTACGGACCGTATGGCTGAATCAGGATTCAAAGTGAATGCTGTTAAAGAAGGCGGTAAGGCAACCGAGACAACTCTCAAATATAATCCGAAGACAAAAAAGGACGAAGAACTTCCAGAATACGCCAATATGAAAGCTCAACTTTATTGTGGTAAAAAAGGACTAGCAAATTGGGTAAAAAGAATCGGAGCGTTGGACCCTGCTATCGATTGGTCCGAACTAACACGTTTACGATATAAGAAAAATGGTTCTGGTCTTACGATGATGGAATCCAAAGAAGACATGAGAGCCAGAGGTGAAGAATCTCCGGACGTAGCCGACGCTCTTATGCTGACATTTTATGACAAGTACCAAGGCGAAGGAAAGAAAGGTCACTTCAAAGCTCCGGACCCTCAAGCAATTTTGAATCAAGGTTCGAAGTATTGGGGAAGTTAATAAAATACTTGACACTTTTTTTCAATTTTATGATATAATATACACATTAAGAATCTACATTTTATTAGTTAGTGTTTGCAAATAAATTATGAATGGCCACACAAATTAAGTTCGATGAAAATATAGCTCACATTCGTACACAAAAATATTACGAAGGAGCTGTGTCCTATCAAGAACGTCGTCACCCTGATTGGAGAGAAAACTATTCTCTATATCGTGACAAAGTTTCTATCAATCGATTGACGCAAACTCAATCAACGAACGTGCCACTTATGAAGGAGACCATCAGAACTATTCTTTCAAAGACCGATGAGTTCCCTGACCTATACTACGAATCACTCTCCAACGATAAACAAAAAGAAATCTATTTGAATGAATACTGGAAGTGGTGGGTTAAAGAAGACAACTTTGAAATAAAAGATATTGTTGATAAAAAGCAAGAAGGTCTCTATGGCCGATCAACAATGAAATTAAACCTCATGAATGGCCGTCCATCATCAGAGGTTCTTGAACCGTATGATTGGCTCTGTGACCGCTATACAGACCCTTCAGACATCGACGGTACTGCAATGTACCAAGCTCACGATAATATCTTCCGTTCAATCTCACAGCTCGAAGCAAACCCATTGTACGATAAGGAAGCAATCAAAAGATTAAAAGAACAGTATGCTGAAGCTATGGGATTGGCTCGTTCTGAAGAAAATATAAAACAAATGGTTGCTCGTAATGAGCGTATGCAAGATATGGGATTGTGGGATATTGAAAACCCTGCTCTTGGTGAAGCATTCTTAAAACTTACAGAACACTATATCAAGTTATGGAGTGAAGAAAGAAAGAAACTTGTCATTTGGGTTCGTGTTACTGCCGACAATGAAGTCCTTCTAATGAAACCACTAGAGGACCTTTTTGCTATCAACTTCTATCCTTTCGTTTCTTGGGCTGATGATGTAGAAAAAACTGACTTGTATTCTGATGGAGTAGGAGATATTGTTCGTACTCCAAACAAAGTATTAAACTCTTGGTATTCTCAACTGATTGTGAATCGTACTCTTCGAAACTACGGAATGACTTACTATGACGCCACCATCGATGAGAAATGGATTCCTCAAACTTACGAAGCTGTACCTTTCGGTTGGTATCCAACAGCCGGTGATCCAAACAAGACGACAAAGAGTGTTGTCATTCCGGACCTTTCAGAATCTCTCGATGAAATGAACTTCGTAATTGGAATGGTAGAAAAAGCAACTGCTTCAACTGCTACTGAAAAAGGAGTTCAAGAAACTGGCGACGTTACTCTTGGCCAAGTTAAACTTATGCTTCAAGCTTCAAATGATAGAATCAATTCCATTGCCAAGTTCTACCGTCCTGCTCGAAGACAATTCGGTGAAAAGTGGTACAAGTTCGTTATCGCAAATGAGAAGTGGATTAAAGCTGTGGACCTATACAAGAAATCTTCAAAGGGAAATTACTTCAAAGAAACTGTCGGTCCTGCTGATTGGAAAGATGAAGCCGGATATGTTTGTAAAGTTATCTCAACCGCAGAACGTAACCAGAAGAATATCGAAGAGGTTCAAAAGATTCAAGCCGTCTCTGGAATGTTCCCTGAAAATACCCCACTTAAAAAGATACTTAAGAAGAAAGCTCTTGACCTTATTGATGGCCTAACAGAAGAAGAGATAAAAGAAGTTATCGACTTCGATGAACAAGCCGGACTAAATGAAAAAGCTTCAGCAATGGACGCAAACAATGGTGGAATAGTTTCACCAATGAACGGACAAATTAAAAAACCAATGGTCGCATTGAAATAATAGTGTTATAATATATATATGGAAGAAGAATTACTTGCAAAGTTCAATATCAAAAAAGATAACCTTACCCAAGATGAAAGGACCACTCTTCAGAAGTGGGCCGAAATGGTTTCTCAAAAACAAATTACACCTCTCGAAGTCAAAGGATACATCGAAGCAATGATTCCTTCCCTTGAAAGAGAGCTTGCCGGTTATGATAATCCCCCAATGAGTTTTGCAAATCTTATCTTTAGAGGACGTAGAGAGCGTCACATAAAGGCAAGGTTGCAGAATTATTTAATGTTACGAGATTTTCTCACTGCTCCGGATAGAGCAAGGTCGTACGTTGAGAAACAACTCGGTAATTTCAAACCGAAGTAATAATTATTAGTTAATTTTTAATAAACATATGGACGAAAAAACAAAAGAAATATTCGATGAGATTCTAGCTATGGATCAAAACGAGCTTAATGATGACCAAAAGGGATTCCTTATGGCTCGCCGTGGATACTTCAATGACGAACAGAAAAAGCGTTACGCCGACATGGTTAAAGCTCATGAAGCCGGAAAGCTTATAAAGGAAGTCAAAGAAGATGAAGATGACCTTTCAACTTTGAAGTTAGCAACCTTGAAAAAGATTGCCAAAGAAGAAGGAGTAAACATCAACAAGCTGAAGAGTGAAAAGGAAATCATCAAGGCAATCAATGCCAAGAGAGAAGAATAGTTTATAAAGTTATTTAATATCCAAACCCTCCTAGTGAGGACGGACCCAAAATACAATGAGTGATGTAGAATTGAAACCGGAAGGAAATATATTGAAACCAATAGACGCCTTCCCACGGCAAACTGCTCCTGAAGCAACGCCAAATGTTCCGCCAGTAACAACACAACCGGCAAATGGTGAAAGTGTGCCACCAGTAACAACGCCTGCGGAGGTTACACCTCCAGTTACTCCTCCAACTCAACCGGTTCCACCGACAGTTCCGGAGAAGAAACCAGACGAACCGGACTACAAAAAGAAGTTCGGCGAATCTACCAGACGAAATCAAATTGTTGAATCACAATTCAATGAATTGAAAAAAACACTAGGGGATATTACTAAACAAGAAATCCCTACTGATGAAGAAATGGTTGCACTTATTCCTGAATGGGATATGTTAAGCGATCGAGAGAAAAACAATGAGATAAAACTTATTGTTACGGAACGAAGATTAAATCATGTGATAGGAACCATCAGCAACATTGCTTCTGAAACTGAAAATGTTTCAACCTTAAGCAAATACGTTGAGAGCGAACCTAGATTAAATGGTAAAGAAGATGAGTTCATTGAGTTCGCTTCTAAGCCAAATAATAAAGGTGCGACAATGGAAGTCCTATTAAATGCTTTCTTATTCGAGACAACTCCGATTGTTAATGTAGACCCAATCGTGGAAAAATCGGTTGAAGAAATCCCTCCGTCTTTAGAGACGGGAACTCCAAGCGGAAATATGCCACCCGTCAAACCTGCGAACGCTCCAATGGACGAAGACGACCTTAAGAAATTAAGGACAACTGATCCAAGGAAATATAATGAAATGATTCGCACAGGTAAGATAAAATAACTTTATTAAGTAGCTTTCATTAAACACACAAATTGAATGGCTGATTACGGCACAAACGTGGGAGAGAAGTTCGCTAAGAACACTCTCAAAATCTTCTTTCAGAGAGCAATCTCACCTGATATCACGAATCAGGATTATGAAGGAGAAATCAAAGGTGGTGGAGCAGATAGATTAAATGTTCTTACCTTTGGAGCTTTAGCACTTAAGGATTATACAGGGGTTGCAATGACCGTTGATAAACCTCAAGAAAGCGAAGCACAGCTTATCGTAAATCAAAAGAAAGCTTATTACTTTCAAATTGAATCTTTCGCTAAGTTCGCTAGTTATGTTGAGAATCCTGAATCAACTCTTATCGATACAGCAGGTAAAACACTTGCTCGTACTGTCGATAATTTCGTCCTTGGCTTAACAGCTAAAGTCGGAGCAGGAAATCGTATTGGTACCGACTATGTAACTGGTACTGTTACCGTTGATGTTACAACTGGAGCTGTTACAGGTTCAGGAACAACTTTCACAAGTGGAATGGTTGGTCTTGGCTTCAAAGCAACAGGTCACACATCTTGGTATCGTGTTAAAACTTTCTCTTCAACAACTGCGATAGTTATCGAAGATGACAAGGACGATGTAGCAAGTGCCTATACAGGTGGTGCTATCGGAGCAGGTGCAAGTTACATAATCGAAGCTGTAACTGCAATCACAGTAACAAAGTCCACTATCTTTGATTACATCATAGATATGAAGACAAAACTTGATACTGCTGAAATCCCTGCCGAGGATCGTTGGGCTTCATTCCCTGCGGTTATCGCAAACTTACTGTTGAAATCAACTCAACTTCAAACTGCTGTCGATACAGCATATGAAAACGTAATCCTTAAAGGAATTGTTGGATACGTTGGTGGGTTCAAAGTTTACTCTAACGAGCAAACTGCCGGTAATAATACTACTGGTTACAAGTGTCTAGCAGGACACAAGTCATTCATTACTATGGCAATGGCCTTCACTGAATCAGGTATGGAACCTTTCATTGGTGGCTTCGGTAACAACTTCAAAGGTTTGAACTGTTACGGTGCTAAAGTTATTGATGAAAGACGTAAAGCAGGTGCTTACTTTTTCGCAAAGGTATAACCTTCCTCTGCTCCTCTCTTTGAGGGGAGTAGGGATAAGGTCGTAATTATTAAAAGCTTAATCTTCAATCAAACACAATGGCTAAAAAAGATATAGTGGCAACGCCAGAACAACCAAACAGAGCTGAAATCGAAGCTCTTCGAGGAATCGTTCGTAATGAGAAAGGCGAGATTGTTCGTTCAAAAGCTTGGAAGAAGGAGCGAATCATATATCTCAATACAAAAATTGAGGATTTTGCTTCTCGAACCAAGAACGCTAAAGCCGAAATTAAACTTCTCGAAGCTTAATCTCGGGGTCGTAGTTTTTATCAATAATAATTTAATTTTCAATGGCTGACATAATTTATACAAGTTTCAAAAAAGATATCATGAACGGTGCTATCGACCTTGATACAGACACAATCAAAGTAATGCTTGTGACTTCTGCGTATACTGCTTCCGCTACTCATGCGAAGCGTTCTGATATCACAAACGAGGTAACAGGAACCGGATACACTGCCGGTGGTGCAACTCTCGCAAGTGCGACAGTTACAAACGTATCGACGAACGGAGTATTCGACGCTAACGATGTCGCATGGACGACTTCAACAATTACTGCTCGAGGAGCTGTATTGTACAAATCTCGTGGTGGTGCTTCAAGTGCTGATGAACTGATTTGTTACTTGGACTTCACGGCTGATAAAGTATCAACCGCCGGTACTTTCACAATCGCATGGAACGCTTCAGGAATCCTAAACCTTGCTTAATTGTTCTTTCCCTCCGCTTCTGTCTCGACACGGAAGCGGTGATGAATGAATAATTTATTTAATAAAATAAAAAAAACAACTGTTCAAAATAACAGCACGACATACAAAAACTTCTCTTATACAAAAGGAGATGTTACTTTGAAGTTTGATTTACGAACTGATATTAAAACTCAACTTAAAGATTTTGCGGAACTATTGGAGGTCGCTATATCAGAAGTAAAAGAAGAAATAGAAAAATAAATGGCAACAGTACAAGCTTTGGTTGTAGGTGGTGGTGGAGGTTGTGATATCGCTTACTCCGGTGGAGGTGGTGGAGGTGGAGTTCTATATGAAGCTTCGCACACTCTTGCTATTGGAACATATTCTATAACTGTTGGAGCCGGAGGGAATAGTAGTGCTGACGGCGGACAAACTAACGGAGGCAATTCATCTTTCGATACAATGACAGCAATTGGCGGAGGTAAGGGTAACGTAAATGAAACCCCTTCAACTGGAGGTTCTGGTTCTGGTGGTTCTGGTGGCCCGGGGTTTAATACTGGTGCTAGTGGAACTTCTGGTCAAGGTAATAGTGGAGGAAATGGCCAACAAGACGCAAATTATAACTCCGCCGGAGGTGGAGGAGGAGGATCCGGAGCCGTAGGGGGAAATGCTTCAGGTAATAATGCTGGAGCCGGAGGTAATGGAGTTTCTAATTCTATAACAGGAACAGCTACTTATTACGGTGGAGGTGGGGGTGGGGGAACTGCTAAAGTTTCCGGTGCTTCTGCTTCTGGTGGATTGGGCGGGGGAGGTAATTCTAATTTCCATTCAGCCGGAAGTAGTGGAACAGCAAATACTGGTGGAGGTGGAGGTGGAGGTTCTGAATATCCGGGGGGAACTTATTTTAATGGTGGACGAGGAGGTTCAGGAATAGTTATTGTTCGTTGGCTTACTTCAGATTATGGAACTCCAACAATTACAGGTACAGGAAATACTCTTGATACAACTACTGTTTCAGGGCAAAGTATTGCAAAGTTTATTGTAAGTGGAAATCTAACTATGACAACCGGAGCTGTTAATATAACAGTATCTCCGGCCGTTAAAACTGCAACTTTTTCAATCCCTTCTTACTCAATTACTGCAATCCAAAATCCTACAATCTCACCATCAGTAAAGACAGCGACATTCTCAATACCGGCATACATAATTACAGCAACGAGAACAATTTCAGTAACTCCAAATCTTCTTACTTCAACCTTTAGTATTCCGGCTTACACAGTGACAGCGACAGTTTTTGTTACAGTAAGTCCTTCTGCAAAGGTGGCCACTTTTTCAATCCCATCATATACAATTCAAATAAATGATGTCGTTGTAAATCCTAATGTAGTCACTGCAACTTTTGGTATCCCTTCGTATACAATTACAACAGTAAGATTCGTTACTGTAAACCCTACTGTAAACATTGCTACTTTCTCAATTCCAAGTTACACGAATAAGATTGATCAAACTATCTCGGCTCAAGTCCAAAACCTAGTCATCTCTATACCGCTCTATACGCCAAGTGCCACAGAAAACGCTACAATCTCCCCTTCAGTACAAACGCTTACGTTTACGGTGCCGTCATACTCATTTCTCCTAGGTGTTACAGTCAATACTCAAGTTCTATCTTTGGCTTTCACTGTTCCGGCTTATACAATCACAACAACTCGCTTTGTAACTATCGATAGAGATGTCACTACTCTTTTGTTTTCAATTCCTCAATATGTCGTCATTGGTGATATCTGGCAAGAGAAATATCCGAGTTCTGGTGTTTCATCTTTTACAGATAAGAGTTATAATGGAAGTAATAATTGGTCAGATAAACCTCTCGTCGGAGGTGACAACTGGCAAGATAAGTTTTAGTAACTAATAAAAATATAATGGACCAAGACGTAAAAAAAATTGATACAAATAACTTTGAAGTCACAGATACGATTACTCGCAATGTGGATAAGAAAGTTCTTAAATCCGAGATTGAAGAAATAAAAAAAATCATCGAGGAAAAGAAGAAGAGTACAGGGATTGACGGTCTCGAAAAAACTTTAGCAGATAAGAAAGAGCTTCTTGCTCTCTTAAAATAAATGGCTGTCAAAGCAGAAATTATTGATCAATTCGATGGCTTCGGGAATCTAGTTCCGAAATCTTTATCAGAACACTATCGTTCTTCTGGCTTTGTTCGTAGTGCAAATGGAATGGTGGCCGGTAGACGTCTTGTGACTTTCTCTTCAGGTAACCCAACAAAATATCCTCAATCAGATTACGCAACTATCGACGGAATCAATATGATGGCCGATGGTAAGGGTCAAGCGGAAAACTCTTTGAACTCAATCGTTAATGTTACTTATGCGATGACAGATGGTGGAGTAATTTATCAATCCGATAATAGTGTTGGAACTCCATTCATTGCTATCGATATTGACCGCAATAATTCTCACTTCTCTTCCGGCGGAATCGGTGGATTGATTGTTGATCAAAAGAATCGTCTTTTATATTCTGGTCAAAGATATCTTGGTTGTATGGACCCTACTGCAAATAATGATACAGCCACAGTTACTTTCACAAATGGCTCCGGTGCGATTGTTGCAACATCAGGCACTTTCAATTCCGGAATGGTTGGAAAACATCTTATGATATTTGGACCAAATAGTGAAAGATATTTTTATCGTTTGAATGCTTATACAGATTCAACTCATATGACCCTCTATGGAACTTATGGAAATACAACTGGAACTTACACTGTTGTTATTTTGTCCGCTTGGGTTCACCAATGGAAAGATTGGGGAACAGATTATTCAATCAATACAGAATATAATAGTCCATTCACTCCAACCGAAACGTATGAAGATACGGTCCTTTTTGGACGTGGTAATAAAATCACTTCTCTCAATACAGTTACAGATACAATCACAACAGACGCTTCTCCGGCCTTCACAATGCCTTCAGGATTCAACTGTCTAGCAATTCATAAAGGTTCTAATGGGATACTTATCGCTTCAAACTTCCAAAGAAAAGGCGTTCTTATTTTATGGGATAACTTCTCGGATCGTTCGATTGCTCCATGGATTCAACTCTCGGATAGAATCGTTTCAGTATGTAAATATAATGGTGGTTGGTTAGTCATCACTTCTCGTGAGATTCTTTATACCAACGGATACAGTGTCACGCCAATGATTGATTCCTTCCTTGATTCTTCTCTTTCAATTTATTCTGAAAATCTATATCCTCAAAGTTCCTATGTAATAGAAAACGAATTGTATTGTACTCTTGGTGCTTCCTTAAATGGCAAGCGTCGAGCCGGACTATATAAAATAAATCTTACAAGTAAACTTGCAACTTATATACCAAGAATCGATGGTGATCAATACACAAATAAAACACGCTGTATATTTTATAGTGTGAACACTGGCGTTGGAAAAATAAATATCGGTACTGATAAAACATGGAGTTATCTTGGTTATGATGTTGAACCAACGGTTGCAACCTTCATCACGAATCCCGTCGGTAAAGGTGAAAACATTAAATATGCTGAATCACTTAAAGTAAATCTTGGTATCAGTCCTACATACTCATTGAAAGATTCTCCTTTGTCTTTCTCTGTTAGAGCAAAAATATGTCCGATGGATAAACAGATATTCAATACAGCCAAATTAAAAACGGCCATGGTTACAAATTATGATAAAATAACTGTTGATGAAACTGTTTATTATAATGCAAAAGTAGGAGATGAGATTGAGTTCACTTCAGGATTGAACGCCGGATACTCTCGAAATGTTATCTCCAAGACCGGTGATGGTACAGCCACGGCCGTGCTTACGCTCGATAGTGTCTTACCAAACCTAGATACAAATACCACTGATTCATTCTTCATCACTTCCTTTCAGTTAATAAAAACAAAAACCTACACAAACATTACTGAAATACCAGAGATATTTTTCGATATAAAGAACAAGGTTAAATCTAAAAAGTTCATGATCAAAATTGATATTGAAGGTGCGACATTACCAATAGAATTAAAACCTATGCTCTTCGTATACGACGACTTAGGTATACTCTAAATGACACAAGATGAGTTCAACCAAAAGAATAAGAAGGGCGAAGTAGAATTGATAAAGGAACCAACTCTACCACCTGAAATCGTAGCTCTATTACAACAAAAACCTAAAGAGGATACTCAAGGTAATGTTGCTGATTATGCTTCTATGCTTGAAACTCTTCGCCACATTAAAAGATTCATAACTACGGCTCCAACAAATACTCCAAAATCATATCTCGACGCTATTGAGTTCTACAATAATGGTGCAACCTATCGAGTATATTTTTATATAAATAAATCGTGGAGATATATTACATTGACGTAGAAAATATGTTATAATTATTATTAGTTAATCAAACATTTTTAATGACCTACTTAGAAGCAAAAAAAGCGTTAGCCAGAAAATTAAATATCGATTGGACCGATATTGCAAATAATGACCTCTTTACTGAAGAGGATATTGGAGAACTCGTTAATGCCGGTGCCATGCAAGGATACGAGTTTGATTTTTGGGATTTTGCTGAACATTCAAAAACAGCAACTCTTGTCTCCGGAGATGTTACAAAAGGATATATTGCATACCCTCAAGACATCATGCCTTCCTCAATCTACTACATGACCGTTGATGGAAAGGAGTTCAACAAAAAGAACTTCACTTCATTCAAAAAATACTTTGAAGATTATTCAAACGGCACAGAAAAAATATGGGCCGAGTTCAAGCGTTTACTATTTTTTAATAAAAACCTCATGGCCGTTGGAAGTGTTATCGATATCTATGGCCGTCGTGGATTTCAGGCGTTGGTAAATGATACAGACATTCTTCCTTTTTCTCCTGATACTGATAACGAACAATACTCCGGCAACCAAGCTTGTATTCTTTATGCTTACGCTGAAGCTCTTGGATCAGAGAAGAAAAAGAATTCGGCTCAATCAACTATCGAACATGAAAAGGCAGAAGCAATACTCGCAAGATTATCAAATCAGCTCAAGCAGGGTCGTGCTTCAGAGCAAGTTAAAAATAGGTCGATGTTCAATGTTCCTGATATGTTCAAAGGAGGTCGGAACGGAAGCTCTAATATAGGAACCTTTTCAAATTAAATGGCTAATACATACATAGTAAAATCAGGGGATACATTAAGTCAGATTGCTCAAAAAAATGGCACAACTGTATCCGCTCTCGCAAGTGCAAACAACATTACAAATCCAAATCTTATCAAGGTTGGCCAGAACTTAAACATTGGTAGTCAAACTCCACCAAACATGAGTATTCCATCTTCTTCGGATATTCAAAGTTATAAAGAGACAGTATCAAAACTTACTACTCCAACAGTTCCAACTTCAAACGGAGTTAAATATTCAACAGGATTAAATTATACACCGGCTCCTGTGGCTCCGGTTGTAACTCCTACCCCAACCCCAACTCCAACAAACGGAATCGCCAAAGCGGTTGCGGGATATTCCAATCCAAATAATCTTACAGTTCAGCAAGTGAAAGATATTCAAACAAAAAATGGATTGACTGTTGATGGAATTATTGGAAAACAAACAACTCCTTTTCTTGGTACTAATGGTGGAAATCCAACTCCTGTTATTCCAACCCAAACTCCGGTTATAAACCCTCAAATAAAAACAGACGCTAATAATGTTGATCTAGCAAAAAAAGCCGGTGAAGCAGGATTAAGTGTTTCTGAATACATAGCTCTAATGCAAGGACAGAACTCTGTATCTCAAGCCGAGAGTGACGCTATTGCTAAGGAACTTGGAATCACTGCTCTTGAAGGAGAAGTATTCAAGAAACCTTCTCAATCAACACAACAATTATTTCAAAGTGCTTATGATACATCAGGTCTTTCGGATATAAAATCAAAGATTCTAGCAATCAATGAAGAGGTTAATAAAATAAGAGGAGAACTTACAGACGCAACCGGACAGATAGACGAGAATCCATTCCTTACAGAAGCTTCTCGTGTCGGCCGTGGCAAGAGAGTTCTATCTCAAGCTGAATCTAAAATCAACAATAAACTCGCACAAGCACAAACCCTTCAAGATTTATACGACGCTGGTATTACTGAAATCACAGGAATGATTACTCGTAATACAAATGATTTTGGAACAAACCAAGCCATTGATCAAGCTCACTTAAATTATTTAATTACAAAAGCCGAAGGTCAAAAAACAACAAAGGCAAGTGAAAACGCTAAGGTTGGAACATCATCATATCTTTCATCGAGAACTTCTTCTGCAAAACCTGAAGTTATAGGAACGAGTGAGACAGGATACTTTAGATGGGATACAACAACTAAAAAGTTCGTTCAGGTTATTTCTCCGGCCAAAGCAAAAACAACAACTGAAGATGTGTTAAAACCAACAGCCGAACAAAAAGGTCTTGTCGGCCGATTTATTAGTACCGCCGAAGGAAAAGCTTTGTTTAATGGAATTACACCAACAGCCAGTGATATGATTGCTATCTATACAGACCCAACCCTATTTTATGCTCTATTACAAAAAGCTAATGAAGCCGGTATATATTAAATTAAATGTCAGCACTAGATGAACTAAAAAAGAATCTTGGTGTCACGTCTGTACAACCTCTAAATAACGACTTAAATAAAAAGGGTACAACGCAACCAATAGTAAATAATAATCCAACACCGGGGATACCTAACTCGGCTATTTCTGCATTACGTTCTAACTTGGGTGATCAAGTTCCGGTTGTTCCTAAAGCTGAAGTTCCTAAAGAAAAAACTTCTTTCTGGCAAAAATATAAAAACTTTTCTGATTCAATTCAGCAAAAAGTAGCGGTTCCTTTTGTTGAAGAAATTGTTGCTCCGATTGGGACCGGTATTATAAATACTGTTGGCCAAGCTGTTGGAGCCATAGAGACCATCAATAAAAAAATCAATCCTATTCAAAAGTTTTTTGATAAAGTAGTAGCTCCTGAAAATGCTAATTTCAAACTTGGTAATGTTATCGAAGCTTATGGTAAGAAAACAGATCAAGCTATCACTGACCTATCTGGTAAAGAGAAAGGATACTTGCGAAGTGTTTCTGAAGGATTCGGTTCATCAATTCCTTTTATGATTGGAGGTGTCGCAATGGTCGGAGCTAAGGTTGCTCCATGGTTGGCCAGTATTGGTTCTTCTGGTGCTGAATCTCTCATCAATGGATATAGTGACTACGAATCACTTATTGAAAAAGGAGATGACGAAAAGACCGCTACCAAAAAAGCTCTTGGAAGTTTTACTGCAAACCTTCTCTTAAACTATGTTACAAACAAAGCCGGTGGATTCTTTGAAACACTCGACAAAGGAGTTATCCCATCACTTAAAAGATTTCTTACTGTTACTATTTCAGAGACCGGACAAGAAACAGCACAACAACTTATCAGTAATATCACCACTGGCGAAAAAGCCGGAACTGGTTTAGCTGAAACTGCTCTCGTCTCTCTTCCAATTTCGGCCATCTTTGGTACAACTGGTATTGCACTTCCAAACAAGGCAGAGAAAGAGTTTACTAATTTTATTAAAGAAGCTCGAGGTAAGGGAATGAATGATGAAGGTATCATAAAAACTATCTCAACATTATTCGGAGCTAAAGAAGAAAATGTTCGTAAGGCCGTTGAAGATGTTCCTGTTGAAGCTTCGAAGACACCGGCTGTCGATGTCTTAAAAGAAAAACTAGGAATCACGGCCATGGAACAGCAAAAGAAAATCGAAAACAATAACACGATTTCTCAAGAAAAGATAGGGACAAATAACCAAGAGCTAAATGTCCCTGAAAAAACCCTTCCAAAAGCTGAAGTAAAACTTCCTCAAGCTATAATCGAACAAACACCAGAGAAACAAAAAGCTTTCGATGAGTTATCAAAACTCGCTTCAAAAGTTAAAACCATAGAGGATTTACAAAAGAAAATTGACACGAATGAAATCAATAATCTTGAAGATGTCGTTCAATTCCATGGCACACAGAATGCCAACTTCGCTGAAGCACTTAAGAACGGAAGTATCCGTGTATCTGAAGATGGGATAATAGGAAAAGGATTTTATCTTACAAGTACACCGGAACTCGCTGATTACTTTGGTAAACAAGTTATTGTTGGAGACCACAGAGAAAACAACGGAGCAAAACCTGAAGTATTTGCGGTGGACCTTCGAGACCTTAATATTAAAAAACTTCCATATGGTAAGGGTGAATACTATGACTTTCTTGATCAACAGAAAATGACGGCTAATGAATACAACGAGCAATTAAAAAAGGAAGGATACGATGGGTTGAACCTAGAAGGCCGAGGAGAAACTGTTATCTTCGACCCAAAGAAAATTAAACAACTAGATATGAACACGAT
>Ga0302296_1000764_pt1 | contig 25209 bp, 13 predicted proteins | sample III_Fen_N3_1_FD_194546 | JGI IMG/M metagenome (GOLD analysis project Ga0302296, IMG submission 194546) | Peat permafrost microbial communities from Stordalen Mire near Abisko, Sweden - III_Fen_N3_1 | ecosystem: Environmental > Terrestrial > Soil > Wetlands > Permafrost | place: Sweden: Abisko...
TGGCGGGGATTATAATTATAAAACATTAAAAAGGGCTTAAGCCCTATAGTTTTTGTTTGATATTTGTCCACACCAAGAATGGCGTGGCAAGTTTTAAATGGCTCGGCAAGATTAATGAAGTGGAAAGCGTGCCCCGAGTCAAAAGAATCTATTAAAATATATATTGATTCGATGGGGTATTTTAACTCGAAAAGCAAAGGATTTTACTACAAATCAACGGACTGTTCTATGTATTAATTGAGGGAAGATGTATTAGTGTATAAATGTTACTTTTACTTACTTGAAAAGCAGGCTGAAATAGCTGTATAGGTATTTCAGCCTGTTAAAAAATCGTATTTATATGTTAGTTAATTATTGTTCTTTTGACTATTTTAGCATGAGTTTCTATAAAATAAATGATGATTGATTTGCAGATGAATGATATTAAACCTACCTACGAAGAATTATTACGTGAGATTGAATTACTAAAAAAACAGTTAGAAGAAAAAAAGAATTTAGAAAAAGAACTTGAAAAGGCTCAAATTCTAATGCAAGCAGCCTTCGACCAATCGCCTGTACCAATGGTTGTGGCTTCGTATCCCGATTTTACTTTCAAGATTATAAATAAAGCGACAGAACAGTTTTTGCGACTTGATGCTTCTAATTATTTGAACCGGCCACCACTTGAGGTAGAATGGAACTGGCAGGAATATTTGCCCGATGGCTCAAAAGTTACTGATCCAAGTCAACTGCCTTTACCAATGGCGTTACAGGGTGTTTTTACTTTTAATAAGGAAATGCGAATTGAACGACACGATGGATCGTCGGTTTGGGAAATGGCTAATGCTGCACCTGTTTATGATAAAGAAGGAGATTTGATTGCAGGAATTATTGCAATGGTTGATATTACTGAACGTAAGCGAACAGAACAAATGCTCGATGAAAATAGAATTCAACTAAAAGAGCAAAATGAAGAATATGAAGCATTGAATGAAGAACTTAGGGAAACAAATGAACAATTATTAATAACAAGAAACAAAGCAGAAGAAAGCGATCGTTTGAAAACAGAGTTTTTGCAAAATATGTCGCATGAAATCAGAACTCCAATGAATGCCATTTTGGGATTTTCGAGTTTATTGGTCGATAATTATGGAAACAAATCAAAATTGGAACATTTTTCGGGAATCATAAATCAACGTTGTAACGATTTGCTTGAAATCATAAACGATATACTTGAAATTTCTAAAATAGAATCGGGACAAATGACTGTAAATGTCGAAAAATTTGAAGTCAACGAACTGTTTACTGAACTTAGTTTATTCTTTAATGAATATCAAAAAAGAATAGGGAAACAACATCTTGTTTTTTGTTTACAATCGGTTAATGAAAAATCGTTTTCTAATATTCAAACAGATAAGCTTAAACTGAAGCAAATTCTATTTAATCTAATAGTTAATGCATTTAAGTTTACCGAGAATGGATCGATAAACTGTGGATGTATATTTGAGAATAATCAATTGATATTTTCTGTTTCAGATACGGGAATTGGTATTCCTCAAGACAAACAAACTACAATTTTTGAAAGGTTTTCACAATTACATCATCCATCGATAAAAAATCTTGGAGGAACGGGTTTGGGTTTATCTATAGCTAAAGGTTTAAGTATATTAATTGGCGGAAAAATATGGCTAGAGTCGGAATTAGAAAAAGGAACAACATTTTATGTTTCAATTCCCTTTGTAGAGTCGGAAACTACTGAAAATTTAGTAATAAATAAACAAGATACGGTTGAATGTGATTTTCCTAATAAGACAATTTTGATTGTTGAAGATGATTTTTATAATTCGGAATATTTAAAAGAAATTCTTTCAAAAAAAGGTTTGCAAATAATCGTAGTTGATAATGCTGAAGATGCGATTCAAAAAGTCGGTAATCAAACTATTGATTTGGTTTTGATGGATATTCGTTTACCTAATATGAATGGATATGACGCAAGCAGAATATTAGTAAAATCACATCCACATATTAAAATTATAGCACAAACGGCTTTTGCGGCAATTGACGAAAAACAAAAAGCCATAGATGCTGGTTGTGTCGATTATGTAAGTAAACCAACAAAACGCGAGGTTTTGATTGCTATAATACAGAAATACTTGTTGGTTGATGTTAATTAGTGTTTTGACGGTTGAATATAAAATTATTAATGTATGTCGATAATAATAAAAATATTTTGGACTCTCTGTTTAATTGGACTATTTTCATTTCTCTATTTTATGCCTAAAGAGATAATGTACGATGAAAAATGGTCGATATATCATGAAATGGGATTGATATTTCTTATCGTTCCGCTGACTATTTTTATGACAATTAGATCTTTTACGAAAAAGCAACATTGGACATATGTTTTAGCTGCTCTTTCTCCATTAATTGTGGGACCAACGTTTGGTGTTTTTCATCAAAATAAAGAAGAAAAAGAGCTTCAAATGTATGGAGTAAAAGGAAAAGCTTTCGTTACATCGTTAAAATTTCATAACAGTAATAAAGGATTAGATTATTGGAAAGTGAAATGTGAATTTGAAGTAAAAGATGTGAAATATCATGTAATATTTAATGAAAGGATTTCTCATGATAAAACCACACCTCCGTATAAAATTGGTGACACTGTCGGATTATTATATTCTTCAAATTTTCCTCCAATAAATGAGGTTGAAACTAAAGAAGATATAGAATATAAAAAACAAATTAAGCAATAGAACACCCGTACATATAAAAAAATAGTACAAAAATAAAGTTCTTAGTAATTAATTTTAAGATGAAACTTATTTAAGTTAATTATTAGGTGATCCTGCAACAACCCATTTTTTTATTTGTGTTTTCTTACAATCAATTAATGCTGAACTAGGAGGCATTTGAGGTTTGTTGTTCAATGCATAAAGAACTTGAACTAATGTTCCATTATCGGCAACGGTTTTAATTTCGCTATAGGTTTGCAGTTTAATTCCAAAAGATGGATTTGTTCCACTGTGACATCCAACACAGGAATTTTGAATTATACTGTTAACTGTTCCCGAAAATGTAAATAAACTTGTATCGCAATTGTTGGTGCATGTTGAGTTTTTTGCTCCTTGGTTTATCCATGTTTTTATTGTGTTTTTTTGCAGAGTGGTTAATGGACTATGTGGAGACGGTGGCATTGGATTATCGGCATTACTAAATAAGGTGGTATATAGTATACTTGCATTTGCATTACCTGCAACAATTCCTTGCATAATAGAATTATATGACGATAAATTATAACCTTCAACATGGCTTGTTGCATTATGACATCCTGATAAAGTACAGTTCGATACATAGATGGGAAGAATATCGTTGGTAAAACAAATAGTGTCGGTAGTTACAATTGGGGGAATCGTTTTTATCCATTTTTTTATTTGTGTCTTTTGACAATCAGATAATGCAGTTCCCGATGGTGGCATTAATGGCATATTGTTTAATTGGAAAATTACTTTTTCCAAAAGACCATTGGCTGCTATTGCTTTTACATCGCTTTCGCTCAGTAATTTTAATCCAAATGATGGATTTGTTGCTCCATGGCAACCAGAACAATAGGTTTGCACCATTGGACCAATTGTACTAGAATAACTATATTGGTTTGTGTCGCAGGTAATAGTTGTGGTGGAACAAGAAGTGGTATCTGCACCTTGTCGAATCCATACAAATATGGTGTTGCGTTGCTCTATTGTAAGAGGACTATGAGATGATGGGGGCATTCGATTACCAAAGGGTTTTATTATGGCAGTATACAATTCACTTTTATATGGATCGCCTGCTTTTATTAAATCTTTCATTCCTTCGTATGTACGTAAATCTTTTCCATCTGCAGCACTTTCGCCATGACAACCAGTTGTTGTACAGTTCGAAATAATTATAGGCATCACTTCTGTTTTAAAGCATACTTTTCTGATATTGCTAACATCGGTTTCGTGTCTGCATGAAGAATAGATTAGTAATGATACAACTATTTGAAAACCGATTATAAGGCTTAGTATGATTTTTTTGTTTTGTGGCATTTTCATGGTGTAGGGGTTTTATTGTTATGGAAATCAAAGATAACAGTTTTATGTGATTTTATGCTTTTTTTATTTCTATTTAACCGTTACTTTTGCAACATAAAATAGTATGAAAACTTGATTTCGAGCTACCATAAATATAGTTTATTCCAGTTTTTCTTTTGACGTTTTATTGAACAACAATTGTAATTTTATTTTTTACTATGAAAAGAATTTTCATTTTACTTTCAATACTATGTATTAATTATAAAGTATTTTGTCAAAGACCAGAAACGATAGATACTGTTAGTGTTAATTCTGTAACAATTGGGCTTTTAGAAGGTGGCGGATCGATTGCTGGTATTGATTTTGAAAAGCTTTTAAGTCATCAATTTGGTTTTCAATTAGGATTTGGTTTAGTTGGTTTTGGAGCTGGAATCGATTTTCATATAAAACCGACTATCAGAAGTTCATTTATTTCACTACAATATTGGCATCAAGGTTTTGGTGAAACGTATACGCAAAGTTTATTGGGACCCAATTATGTTTTTAGAGGGAAACGATGGTTTACATGTCAGTTGGGATGTGGGTTTGTTGTAGAACGCGGTCCTGCTTGGCCAGATAAGTTGAAGTCTATTCCTGTAATGTTAACCTATGCAATTGGAGCATATATTCCTTGGTAATATAGACTAACTAATTTTTTACATTATATTTAATATCTATGAAAATTCTAAAATTATTTTATGTTGCAGTTGTTGTTAGCATAAGTTCATGTGCGGTACATGTTGGTGATTTTAATTGCAGTACATCAATTCAAAATTCTAATTTTTTAATAATAAAGCCTGTTTATGGTTTTGCGAGTGCTAATTATTTCTTAGGACTTGGAGGTTTAAGCAAAGATAGATTGGTTTTCGATGCAAAGGAAAATCTGTATGCAAATGCCAAATTACAAAAGAATCAAGCTTTGGCAAATGTTGTTGTAGATAATCGATATTTATATCTGTTGCCACCCTTATATATTCAACATCGCGTTTATTTAAGTGCTGATATCGTAGAATTTTCGAGTGATGGAAAATTCAAAACTGCAAGTATCGATAGTGTTAAAAATAGTTCGAACAATTCAACTGACACATCTACTATTTATACCAAAGATTTGCAATTAATAAAAATTGGAAGTTGGGTTTCGTTTTCCGATTTGTTTGGTTTAAAATATACTGGAACAGTAACTCGTATTTTTAAAAAATCGGTAGAAGTCCAATATTATACAGGTGTTGAAGGTTATAATAAAACAGTTGTTAGGATTAAAAAGATTAAAAAGATAAAATAAAAAGCTTAAATTGTAATTTTAAAAATAGCACAACTTGCAATATTTAAAAATTAAAATTTATGCAAACAGTTATTGATAATTACATAATTACGTTTCCACTCGAAGTTCAAAAAATATTGAATGAGTTCCGTGAATCAATAAAGATTGCAGCTCCCAATGCACAAGAAAAAATAAGTTACGGGATGCCGACATTTTACCTAAATGGGAATTTAGTTCATTTTGCAGCATGTAAAAATCATGTAGGATTCTATCCAACACCATCGGCAATAGAGGCTTTTAAAATAGAACTTTCAATGTATAAAAGTTCAAAAGGAGCTGTGCAATTTCCTTATAATCAAACGATGCCTTTCGATTTGATTTCTCGAATCGTTAAGTTTAGAGTTCAAGAAGTGGAGTTGAAAAAGAATTGCTAAAATGGGTAATAAAAAACAAATATTACTTTCGTTTTGTTTTCTTGTCGTGCTTTTTTCGTTTGAATCTTGTCGTCGTAAATATACTCCAGTCGATTTTTTAGGAACAAAAATGATTTTTCACCATGCATACCTAGCTCCCGGTGATAGTGTTGTGTCGAAGAATTACTTTATCAATGCTTTCAATAAAAATGATGGAATTGAAGTCGATGTGCAATTAAGTCAAGATAGAACTTTATGGTTGTATCATAATAATGTAATGTCGTCGTGTGGAAGCTTAAAAGAAGAATGTGTAATGTCGAAGAACGATAAAGAAATTGCTAACCTTGCACAATGTGAAAATCCCAAATATTGTTTTACAAAATTGGAAACTGTATTAGAATATATGGAGTCTCATGCCGATGGAAAAGTAATTTCGCTTGATGTGAAAACGTGGTTTGATTCAAAATGTACCGTATTGGCAAATAATGTGTTTTTCTATTATCATAATGTAGCTATGGAGATTATTCGTTTGGTTAGAAAACATCATTTAGAAAATAGAGTGATGGTGGAATCGGATGTTGTTTATTTTCTTGGGAAAATTAAGAGAAACAGCGATATAGCTTGTTATTTAACAACCTTAGGTGATTATAAAGAAGGTGTTAGGAAAGCTTTAGAGTATAGATATACAGGGATTTCATTCCAATATATGTATAAAGAAATGATAGATAAAGATGATTTAATTGCTCTTAGAAATAAGGGTTTGAGAATACAATTGTGGGTCGTAAATGGCGATTCGTTACTAAATAAAGCTAAAAGTATTCAGCCAGACTTTATTCAAACTGATGAATATTGACCATAATATTTGTACAAAAAATTGATACAAAAATTATAATCGAAACAATCAATTCTTTATCTTTGGCGAAAGTGTAAATTCAATAAAAATTATATAAAATGATAACAATAGATCAATACAGCTTCAAAGGCAAAAAAGCCATTATCAGAGTTGACTTTAACTGTCCACTTAACAAACAAACGTTTGAAGTAACTGACGAAACACGTATTCGTGGTGCATTACCAACCATTAAAAAAGTATTAGCTGATGGTGGTTCTGTTATTCTTATGTCGCATCTTGGTCGTCCAGATGGAAAAGCTCAAGATAAATTCTCATTAAAACACGTTCTTTCTGCTGTAGAAAAAAATATTGGAACAACAGTAAAATTTGCTGGTGACTGTATTGGTGAAGGTGCTAAAAAAATGGCAGCTGAGCTTAAAGCTGGTGAAGTAATGTTACTTGAAAACTTACGTTTCTACGAAGAAGAAGAAGGAAAACCATATAGCTTAGCTGAAGGTGCTTCGGACGAAGAAAAGAAAGTTGCAAAAGCAAAAGTAAAAGAAAGCCAAAAAACATTCACACAAACATTAGCTAGCTATGCTGATTGTTATGTAAACGATGCTTTTGGAACAGCACACCGTGCTCATGCTTCAACTGCTTTGATTGCTGATTATTTCAAAAACGATTGTATGTTCGGTTTCCTTATCAATGCTGAACTAGAAGCAATGGATAAAGTTTTAAAATCGAATGATAGACCTAAAACTGCTATCATGGGTGGTGCTAAGGTTTCTGATAAAATCCAAATCATTTCACGTTTATTACCTTCAATCGATAATTTAATTATTGGTGGTGGTATGACTTATACATTTATCAAAGCTCAAGGTGGAAACATTGGGAATTCACTTTGCGAAGCTGATAAATTAGATTTAGCTCTTGATATTCTTGCTAAAGCAAAAGAAAACAATGTAAACGTTTACATTCCTACTGATGCTGTTAATGCTGATAAATTTGATGCTGAAGCAAACACAAACACATCGAAAACAAACGAAACTCCTGACGGATGGATGGGATTAGATATTGCTGACGAAACAATCGCAACATTTACCGATGTTATAAAAAATTCAAAAATCGTTCTTTGGAATGGTCCAATGGGTGTTTTTGAAATGGAGAAATTTGCAAAAGGAACAACAGCTGTTGCTAAAGCTTTAGCTGAAGCTACTGCAAATGGAGCATTTACTCTTATCGGTGGTGGTGACTCGGTTGCTGCTATCAACAAAAACAAATTAGCTGATAAAGTTAGTTATGTTTCAACAGGTGGTGGTGCAATGTTAGAATACATGGAAGGAAAAGAACTTCCAGGTATCAAAGCTATCAGAGGATAATTCTCAGATATTTTACATTATATAGAAAGGTCTCATCGAAATTCGGTGAGACCTTTTTTTGTTCGTAGAGTCGTTGCCTGCAACGTCTTTTGTGTTTCAAATTATCACATTGTTTATATCAATACAGACCAAATTCAATCTCCCATCCCTCTTCTCCAAGAGGGCTTAAACAGCCAGTGACGCCAAGCCCCCTTGGCGAAGGGGGGAAGGGGGATTGGTCTGTTGTTTTTTGATTTGTTATAACTATGAAAAAAATGAGACGTTGCAGGCAACGTCTCTACGAAAGATTAATATTATTTTCCAATTACAGTAAATTTCCGACAAACCGATTCGCCAGTTTCATCAACAACGGTTAAAACATGAGTACCTGGTGTGGGAGAGAAACCTAGTTGATGAATCGATTTAGTAGAACCAATATATCTGTCATCAAGATGCCAATAAATGGTTGATTCTGGATTTCGATGTGCTACTTTGAATACTGTTTTTCCCATTTCTCCATTAATTTCTATTGGAACATAGATTGAACTTTGTTCTTTGGGGTAAATAATTTCCATCGTTTTTGCTGAGGCAAGATATTTTGCACAGTCGTCGCGATAGGGAGGTAAAACCTTGTAAAATGGATTGTTGGTTTTGAAGAAATATTCCATAGTTGGAGGAAGAACAAACCACGAAATATGCTGCATTTGGTCGATCGATTCGCATTCGCTGGTTACACGAAATTGCCCCGTTTTATCGAGATGAACGATTTGATGATACGGGCAGGGAGGCGATTTTAATCCGCTTTTTTGAATCCAGACATCTTCGGTTGATTCGCAAATAGTTGTTTTTCGGAATCCACTCGATTTGCATAAGGGAACCAAAGTCATATCTTTATACGGTTGAGGAAACCATCCTTTTGTTTTAAGTAATTTGAAAATATCGAATAAAACTGGTGCGGCATCCGATATTCCAGTTAAACCTGGGCGACCTTCACCATCGGCATTTCCAACCCATACGGCTACAACATATTGTGGCGTACAGCCAATAGCCCATGCATCGCGATTGCCAAAGCTAGTTCCTGTTTTCCAAGCTATTTTTGATGATGATGAAAACTGTTGCCATTCCAATTCTTCGTCGGGGCGAGCAACTTCAACCATTGCTTGAAAGGTTAACCAAATTGATGACGCAGATAATATTGACGATTCAGTCTCAGTTTGTTTTTTAGTTCCTTTTTCTTGTAATGAATAAATGGGCGGATGGAAGTTGTCGGTGAAATATTTGCCATCGTTTTCTGTATATCGAGTGAGAGTGCGTGCCATGCTTGCATACATGCCCGATAAATCCCATAAACAACCTTCGGCTCCACCAAGTATTAAAGTTAATCCATAGTGATTTGCTGGTTTGCCAATGGTTGTCATTCCCATTTTTCTAAGCATATAATGGAAACGACCAACACCATATTGATGGAGTAGGCGAACAGCTGGAATATTTAGCGAACGGGCTAATGCACGACGAGCAGGAACTGCACCACTATATGTTAAGTCGAAATTTTTGGGGGCATAACCCAGAATTTCTGTTGGAATATCGGGAATGAGCATTGTTGGGAGAATTGAACCTTCGTTCAACATTGATGCATATAAATATGGTTTGAGAATACTGCCCGTACTTCTTGGAGCAGTAATGATATCGACATCGCCACCAACATCATTATTTGCCGAGTTTGCCGTATTGCCTACATACGCTAGAACTTCGCCTGTTTTTACATCAAGAACTATAGCTGCTGCGTTACTTACCATTTTTGCCGTAAGCAATTGTCTGTGTCGTTCAATTACGCCAGCAACTTGGTTTTGAATATTCTGAATTATTGTAGAACGGAATTGTTTTCCTTTAAAACCTTCTTTTATTGATCGATCGAGCAAGTGCGGTGCCATTTGAGGAAGGGGAAATGGTTTGTCGGGAATAGGTTCTTGTTTGGCTAAACTGCAAGCCATTGGTTCAAGTAGTTTCACTACAGCAAGACGATTGAGTAATCGGTTTCTTTTCTTCTTAAGACTATTATGATTTTTCCCGGGATAAATAAGTGCAGGACTATTTGGTAAAACTGCCATAGTTGTAATTTCGGCCCACGAAAGTTTATCGGCACTTCGTCCATAATAACGCCACGATGCGGCTTCGAGTCCAACAACATTTCCACCAAATGGTGCATTTGAAGCATATAAGGCTAAGATTTCTTTTTTACTGTATGTTAATTCTAGTCGGGTAGCAAGGATAATTTCAATACATTTTTCGAAAATGGTACGAGGTTTATTTTTTCTCGATAAACGAATAACCTGCATCGACAAGGTACTACCACCGCTTTTTACTTTTCCCGAAGATAGATTTTGACGAAAGGCTCGCCAGAGGGAAAACGGATTAACCCCCAAATGACGATAAAACGAACGATCTTCGAATTGAATAATGGCTTTTTCGAATTTTTCGGGAACTTTGTCATTATAGGGGAATCGCCATTGACCATCGTCGGCAATTTTTGCTCCTAAAAGATTGCCATTTCGATCGAGTAAAACCGTTGATAATGGATCGTTGAATAATTGAGATGGAATAGAGAACCAAAACCAAAGTACCAACAATCCAGCAAAACCAATAAGCAGACGCTTACGGTTTTGCTGGATCCATAACATATAATTTCGGGAATGGATATTCACATTATTTAACCATTGCAGTTTTAGCTTTTTCTTCGGGAACAACTTGAACCCAACGACCAGGAACGCGTGCACTGATAGTGTTATCGTACATTGCTTCGCAACTTACTGTTGGTAAATAGAATGTTCCTTGATAACTGGCATTAAGTAAAACAATATATTTCAAACTCTGATTTGCTGGAATTCCAAAATACGTATAAACTCTGTCGTCACGAATATCTTGATATTCAAAAGCCGAAGAATTTATGGTTGATTCACCATCGTTTAAGCGAATATTATGAATTTCCCAACCCGATGGAAATATTTGTGTCAATGCCATTTGAGAATAATAGCCTCGAAGTCCAGGATTTGAAATGCTAACTTCGGCATAGAAATCGGTTCCTTGAACAAGCATTGCAGGATTAATTTCGCTACCACTCATCGATTTATAGTTTACCGTCATGTTCAAATTATTTTGAACCAAAGTATTGTCACCAACTAATGGAACACCCGAAAGTATTGTTTTAGCATATAACCCACCTTTGCTGTTGTTGGTGATTTGTAATTTTCCTTTCATAACAGCACCCTTCAACTGCATGTTCGATTGGGTTAATACTTTCGTTGAACTAACAGCTGTAGCTTGTCCACCATTAAGCTTGTATTGACAAGCTATTGAAGAACTGTAGCCAACCATTTTAATAAATGATGTTGCAGAAATTAATGCATAAGCTGTTTCTTGTGTACTTAACCATCGCGATGGGTTTGAAAGTGATGTTGAAACTGCTTTAAAAACCGATAATGCTTGACTTTTCATATTCATCAAACAAAGTGTTTCGAGAATCATAGCTTGGTCGCGATATTCGGAACCATAGGTGTAATACATTTCGTGGTATGGAGTAACCGAAACGGGAAGTCTCGCTATCAGATTTCGAGCAGCTTCGGGTTGACCAGCCAATTGATATGCTGCTGCTAAACGCCATCGGGTAGCTATTGAAATTGTTTTACATTCCTTCAATCTGTTCATAGCACCATATTCGGGTGATTTTGCCAAAGCCAGAGTATATAATCGATATGCTTGAACTAAATCGTTATTGTAAGTACTGCCATTTGCAATCCAATTGTTTGCCATTCTTTTTTGATATTGTTTCCATTTTTCGAGCATACCAATAGGAAGAGTATAACCTTTTGTAGTAGCTTCGAGCATAAAATGACCAGCATAATTCGATCCCCATTCGTCGGCATCAACATTGCCTGGCCAATAAGCCATTCCTCCGTTCGAGACTTGGAAACTACGTAATCGCTGCAAAGCTGCTGTGATGTTTGTTTGAATGCGATCTTTTAGTTGTTTGTCGACATCACAAACCATAGAAATGTACAATTGCGGGAATACCGATGATGTTGTTTGCTCAATGCATCCATGAGGATATTCAATCAAATCGTTTAATCGTTTACCAAGATTGATTGGTGGTATCGATGAAAATTCAATGATTCCCTTATTGGTACCTCTCATTCCCGCAGTTACAAAATCTACTGCTTTTGTCTTTCCGGGTTCAATAAATATTTCGGAAATATTGCTAACCATAGGGTTTGCGTTTCGAACATCAAGTTCAATTGAATATTCGGCACGTTCATTTCCGCTTGTAGCAACAATCGTAACTTTTCCAATGCCTGTTTGTTCGCTAACTTTAATATTAAACTCAGCAATTTTGTCGCCTATTTCATTAAACGAAATTGTTTGTTCATTGCTTCCAATAATTCCTAATAATGGATTACTTAGAACTTTAATTTTTACGTTTCGAACTTGTTTTTCCATTGCAAAAACAGTTACAGGAAGTTTTACCGTTTCACCTGGTCCGATAACCCGTGGTAAGGTTCCAAGAATCATTAATGGTTTTCGTACAGGTACCGTTTTTTCGGTATTTCCATAAGCACCTTCTTTTGATGATGCTACAACCATAACTTTTACTGAACCAACATATTGAGGCATAGTAAGAGTATGTGTTTTAGTTTGTCCGCGTTCCAACGAAAATGGGCCAAGATATTTTACCATTGGCTTAAAGCGATTTGCTTTTTTGCCATTTCGATTTAGTCCATCGCCATCGCCACCAATGCTGAGCATTTTTTGTAATTCTTTGTTGTATGCTCCCATCACATAATCGTACAAATCCCACGTTTTCACACCTAAAGCTTCGCGAGCATAGAATGTTGTCCAAGGATCGGGAGTTTTAAAATGAGTTAAATCGAGCAAACCTTCGTCAACGATAGCAATGGTATATGTCATTGGTTTTCCCGTTGCTTCTTTTATGGTTATCGATGTTTTTTGTTCAGGTTTTAAAACCTCTGCCATTTTTATGACAGGCTTCAAATGTGTTGCAGGATCTTCAACCATTATAGGGATTATTCCATACATTCTGATTGGTAAATCGTTAATTGTTTGCGAATGTTTTTGGAGTAATGTAACGTTTATATAAACATTGGGAGCCATATCTGACGTAACATCAAAAGGGATTACCGTAAAGCCTTTTTTCGTTTCGGCCCAGAACGATTTTACTACTTTGGTGCCATTTTCTATTGATACTAAAGCACGACCACCTTCGCTCGATGGAATGGTAATTGAAGCTTTTTCGCCAACATTGTATTTGTCTTTACTGCTTGTAAATGTTAGCATACTTGCCGATGTACTTTCGCCATGTGAACGGTAATACCAATTGCTGTTGTCAACATATATTATTTGTCCCGTTTTGTGACCGCTTTGTAAATCGGTAATGCGAATTAAATATCGTCCCCATTCTTCGTCTTTAAGATTGAAGTTGAAGAACGTTTTTCCGTTAATCGATAATGTTTCTGTTTTTACAGGAATGGTATTTGGACTTGAAATATAGTTTGCAATATTGTCGTAATGATCCCACCACCAACGCCATTCCATTTTATACATATCAACTTGAACCGTTTTTCCATTCATTAGACGACCGTTGCAATCCACATTTACAATATTAACCGTATGGTTTTCATTGGTGTAAATCATCTTTCGAGCATCGGTATTGTCGGGAATCATTATTCCAACATACGAATCGTAGGGATAGAATGGCACCGAAAACCTATCGGAGCTAAAACCACCACCATCTTCAAAAACTTTGGTATCGAAAAATGCTTTTAATACGCCTGGTGCAGCTTTTGCAATTTCAATTTTTGGGTCAATGTCGGCATATCCATTTTCATCTATTCGTCCCGAATAAACACTATGCGTTTCAGCCGTAAATTCATTTGCAGGATCGTCGAAACAATAGGTTGGGAACTTTTCGAATGTCGATTTCGAATGAGTTAATGTTAATGAAATGTCTGTTTTTAGATTGTGTGCAATTGCACCTGTAAGCCATTTAACATCGAGGTTTCCTTTGGTGTTTTTAAATAATTTATCGTTGGGGAATTTCAGATTTATTTTTAATCGATTGGGCATTACCGTTTCAATTTTTACCTTTTGAGTAAATGTTACGCCTCCAACTTTTACCTGTGCCGACCAGTTTCCTGTGGGTGCCGACGGTTCAGTACAAGTAGCAAAAGCATACATGTTATTTACCGATTTTGTTGAAACAATATGGCGAATAATTTGTCCTTTTGGATTAATCAAATCGAATGCTACAGGATGCGAAACCGGAATAGAATTACCTTGATCTTGAAGAATAAAAGTGAAATACAACGAATCGCCAGGACGCCAAACACCACGTTCGCCATAAATAAATCCCTTAAGTCCGTGAGTTATAGTTTCACCTTGAATATCAAATGTGCTCAATGATAATGATGAACCATCATCAAGTTTTAGGTAACCTCGCTGAGTATCTTTTTTTGCAATACAGAGAAAGGCAATTTTATTGGTTTGAATTGAAGCCATTCCGTTTGCATCGGTTACTGCTGTTGTTATTAATTGATGTTGGAAGTCGTAAATTTCAAGACTTACATTACTCATTGGTTGTGTTGTAATGAGGTTTGCAACATATAGATTGATCGATTTGTCTGCACCTTTTTTTGCAATAATTCCTAAATCGGAAGCCAAGATGTTACGCGAAACGGAGTGATTACTATATCGGTAATACGATGGTGTGCAAGGATTGTCGCGGTCGTTCCAGTTATAACCTTCGTAGTCGGAATATTCTTCATCTTCGCCTTCGTAATCGGAACGGCTGTAACCATCTTCCTCCGAATTATTTTCCCATGCATTCGTTTTTGGCTTTTTTATGACTTTTGTAGTATCGTTGCAATGGAAAGTTGAATATTCTTGTTTAAACGCTAAGGTTACTCGGTAAATAGCACCGGGTTCAGCTTTTATCAAATCGGTTAATTCTATAGCATAACGTTCCCATTTATTCGATTGAATTTGCGAAAGTGGAATCGTTTTTTCAAGAACGGTTTGAGCTACACGGTACAATTCATCATCATCGCTTAAACTATTTACTTGTAGGAATTGGAACACATTGTTTTCATAAATTTTTTGAATGGTAACATCTACAGCGTTGAGGTTAACAGCTTCGAACGGAAATTCCATCCCGTTCGAACTTGGAACAATTACACCTTTGCCAACTAAACGAACGGCAGGTTTTATATCTTCAAAAGTAACTTGAGTTTCAATAGGTGCTTTTAGGCTTTTGCCTAATGAATTTTCGATAGCTGCATCGATGTTGATTTTTACCGTTCCACGCATATCAGTTGATGGATACACAATGATTTGATTATTGTTGAAAACCGTTTTAAATGATGTTGCTGGATCTAATTGAATAAGTCCGTCGATGTTTTTTGTGTCATTCAATGGATCGGAAAATGTTAATACAATACGTTGTTCCTGATCTTGTTCCGTTTTAGCTTTTATGAAAATGAAATCGTTGATAGATGGTATTGTTACAATTTCTTCACCTTCTTTTGAGATGCCCAAAGCATCGCCATTCCATTTTATTTCAACACTCGAAGCTTCAACGGTTCTATGAATACTATCGATTTGGTAATGATGGACTTGGAGGTTGAGCTCGTGAATCCATGTTATTTTTAGATCGCGTCCATCTTGAGTTGCCGTAAGAGTTTTTTCAATTGCATTATTGTCGGCAACATCTGCTGTTAGAACTGTTCCAGTAAGCTTTTCCCAATCATATTTTTTCTTGTCGTACGATTCGTGATTATCAACATCAACCTGCATCGATTGTTCCATTACATGAAAGCTAAATTCGAAAACTTGCATGCTATCGGGAACTTTCATTACTTTCGAAATATAAAATTCGGCATCGTAATGTTCGTTTTGAGGTAAATGTTGTTTGGGGCGAAATTCAATAGTGTGGCGGTCAATCCAAATGGCACTTCCTTCAATCGATGGACTAAATCCAAACATTTCATCTTTCACACGTTTCCCAACTAAAGTCGTGTCGATAACATCGCTAGTTAGTTCAATCTTAATAGTTGAAGCTGCCGAAATTACACCCGAGGTAAAACCACTAATATATTCTTTAAATGCTGGGTTTGCTCTTTTGGGGGCTTTATGGTGACGAGGAAAAATCAGTAAAGCTATAACGATTAAAATGACAGCTGATATACCTGCTATAATTCCATATTTCTTTTTCATATCCATGACTAATGTATTGAGTTCTAGTATTAAAATATCTTCTCTAAAAACTTTTTAAAAATATCTTTTTTTCTGTTCAAAACCTATTGTTTTTTTATGGCCTTGATGGAAATTTAAATGCCGAACATTTGGAGATATTCGGCATTTATTTTTTGTAATTATAGAGAAAAACCCTTCGACGGGCTCAGGGTGACAGATGGCAAAGTTCACGTCATGCTGAGCTAGTCGAAGCATTTTTGTCAATCGCTAATCTTTTATACAACGAATCGAAAAACCCGATCTTTCGTGATCATAGCCAATAATAATATGCGAATCGGAATAATTTAAACCTCTGGCATAAGCACTATCTGCACTTTTTTCGGTAGAACTCCACCATGTAGTGTAAGATCCAGCAAAATCGAATTTGCCGTTTTTATTTCTATTTCCTGCTGGTACGGCTTTGAAACCACTAGAATTGTTTCGTAATTGAATGAAACCAACAGTTCCTTCATATTGATTCATTTTCCAACCTTCAGTATCGGCCAATGATTTTGCAATACCCAATCCATAACCGTAGTACGAATATTTATGAGCTGCCAAATAAACGAGTAAAGTATCCCATTCCGAATGAGTTGGAACATGCCATTGAGCAGGGCAAATTTTGTTTGTTTTTACTGTGTACCAATTATATAAAAGTCCAAATTTCTTAATAGTGTCGCTATTGCTTGTGTTTTTGTATGAACACATTGCACCCGAATTTGTGTTTTGCCAAGTGGTTGTGTCAGTTATTTTGGTTATGGGCGTATTGTCGTTGTAAACACTGGTTCTTAAGTTTTGAGCCATCCAAGTTTGCTTTCCTATAGTAACCGAATTATATTCATTGCCTTGTTGATCGGTCATGGTACCAAAACTTATAACACCATCGGGAACAACTATCGGATTTCCTTGTTTTAAACATGAAGAGAACAATGCTATGAAACAAGCAATAATTGTTAGATATTTTATTCTTTGAAAATTCATTTTATAATAATTTGTAATTGAGCTTCGAAGGTACATATTTTTTTAATTCTTGCTCTTTTTTTTGATTATTCAAATATCGGAATGATATACCTAAAAATAGGTATATAAAAATACTATAAATATGGTGTTGTGGTATTAAATAAAAAACAACCTTTGTATACCATAAATGATATTAGAAATCAATATTAAAATATATAATCATGGCAGACAATAAAAAACTTCATTACGAAACTTTACAAGTTCATGCTGGTCAAGTTCCCGATCCAACAACAAATTCACGTGCGGTGCCAATTTATCAAACATCGTCGTATGTGTTTAATAATGCTCAGCATGGAGCAAATCTTTTTGCATTAAAAGAATTTGGAAATATTTATACTCGTTTGATGAATCCAACGACCGATGTTTTCGAAAAACGTATTGCAGCATTAGAGGGTGGAGTAGCAGCAGTTGCAACATCATCCGGCCAAGCAGCTCAATTCCTTACACTACACACTATTGTTGAAGCTGGTGAAAATATTGTAAGTACATCGTTTTTATATGGAGGAACATACAATCAATTTAAGGTAGCATTTAAACGATTAGGAATAGAGGTTCGTTTTGCAAAAGGTGACAATCCTGTCGATTTTGAAAAACTAATTGACGAAAAAACAAAAGCTATATATCTTGAAACAATAGGAAATCCTGAATTTAATATTCCCGATTTCGAAGCATTTGGAAAGCTAGCTCAAAAACATGGAATTCCACTTGTTGTTGATAATACCTTTGGTGCAGCTGGTTTCTTATGTCGTCCAATTGATTTTGGAGCTAACGTAGTTACTGCATCGGCAACAAAATGGATTGGTGGACATGGAACAAGTATAGGTGGCGTTGTTATCGACGCAGGTAATTTCAATTGGGGAAACGGTAAATTTCCAAATTTCACTGAACCATCGGAAGGTTATCATGGATTAAAGTTTTGGGAAGTATTTGGAAGCGATGGATCATTTGGAAACATTGCATTAGCTATACGTGCCAGAGTTGAAGGACTTCGCGATATGGGACCATGTATTAGTCCATTTAACTCGTTCCAATTATTACAAGGAGTTGAAACACTTTCATTGCGTGTGCAACGTACCGTCGATAATGCTTTGGAAATTGCTGAATGGTTATCAAAACATCCTAAAATAGAAAGTGTAAATTATCCTGGATTACAATCGAGCAAATATCACGATTTAGCAAAGAAATATCTTAATCATGGATTTGGTGGAGTATTGACTTTCAAGGTAAAAGCTGGAAAAGAAAAAGCCTCGGAATTGGTAAATAGTTTTGAATTGATCAGTCATCTTGCTAATGTTGGCGATGCAAAAACGCTTATCATTCATCCTGCAAGTACAACACATCAACAGTTAAGCGATGAAGAACAAATAACTTCGGGTATTCAACCAAATATGCTTCGATTGTCATTAGGCATAGAACATATCGACGATATTAAAGCTGATTTCGAACAAGCTTTGGCTAAGATATAATTATACTTTAATCATTTTTTGAGTCTCCTTCGTGGTTTTATAATCGTGAAGGAGACTTTTTTTAGGTGTAACTCGTTTAAATTATTGGGAAAATCAGAATGATTTCATTTATAAATGTAATGAGTGTATAGAGAGATTAAACAATTGTTATGATTTTTTGAAACAAATCAAATCCTGCAACTATAATTTTAAATATTTACTTAAAATAGTGTATATTGTACAATATGTGTATTTGTATTATATTTCATTTTTTAATTTAGTTTTAGAACATACATTAATAGGAGTTATTATTAATTAATTGTTTAATGGTTTGAATGTTAATTGATTGAGTTGTTGTTTGGTTTGTTCTGTAGGTATTTATTAGGAAAAATAAAATGAAGATTAAAGACGTAATAGTATTAGTTTTAACATTAATTAGATTTTCTTCTTTTGCTCAAATGGCAAGTATTTAATAGTACAAAATGGTTGCTTTTAAAGAATTAAGATGGATTTTAGAAACCAAATGATATAACTAATTTAATTGTAAATTTAGAAGCTGGTAACGGATATTTTTTGAAAAAATAGATTTTGAGTATAATTATTAAAAATATGAGAGTTGCTACATTGATATTATTACTTTTCGTGGCAACATGTGTAAGTGGAACTGAACAAGTACAGTTTTTGCATTTCGACAAAACTACCGATTTCCCATTTAGTACTGTCGATAATGTAATGCAAGATTCGTATGGATATTTGTGGATTGGAAGTTATACCGGACTGGCTCGTTACGATGGATATAGTTTTGAAGTTTATACAACTCAAGATAAAAAAAATGGCTTACCATCGAACAGGACATTTTGCACTTTCGAAACTTCAAATCGAGAAATAATGGTTGGAACGAATTTGGGATTGGCGGTATACAATCGTCAGACTAATCTGTTCAAGCTTATTTCCTACAGTTGTACATCGCAAATTTGTGAAGATGACTATAAGCAAGTTTGGGTTGCAACCTTCGATGGTATTGATATTCGAGATGCAAAAACCTTAGAAATTAAAAAGTCGATTTTTTGTGAAACCGATAAGAATATAAAAATTTTTAATACAATTACTCGCGATTCGTATGGCCGAATTTGGGCATTGACTGCAAATAATGGTATTTATGTTTTTAACTCAAAATCCTTTGCTTTATTAAAACACATTGATTCAAAAAAAATAAAACATATCGAACAACTTGAAGCATACAATATGGTGTTCGACAAGAATGGACTGCTTTGGTTGGGAACACGAGGAAATGGTTTGATTTGTGTTGATACTTCAACATATGCAATTAAAACGTATTTGTCGAGTAATACAGATGCTACATCACTCGGTTCAAATAACATATCGAATGTTTATGTCGACAATAAAAACGATGTTTGGGTGTGTTGTCAATATGGATATTTAAATAAGTTTAATCGCAAATCCAATACATTTGAGCGTTATATTTCTCAAGTTAATAACTCACGATTTTTAAATTCTAATTCCATATCTTGTATCAATCAAGATAAATCGGGTAATTTTTGGATAGGCACTTTTGGTAATGGTCTATATTGTCAAAGTGCTATGTATAATAATTTTAAGACGTTTATTCCCTCAAATAATGGATCTTCAAAATCGAAAGTTTGGCCTGTTATGTCGTTTGTAGAACTCGACAATGGTACTATTGCATTTGCTTGTGATGGTGGTGGTATTCGGTTTTATAATCCTAAAGATAATAGTGTGGATGAATTTGTGAATAATGATCAATTACATTCAAAACATATTACCAAAATCATAAAATATAAATCTTGTTTATGGTTAGCAACATGGGGTGGTGGAATAGCAAAAATTGATTTGAAAACAAATGCTGTTACAAATTTCCTTACTGATGCTAAAAATCCCAATAGTATTAATCTCAATAATATAAAAGCCTTATTTGTCGATAACACGTCGCTTATAATAGGAACTCACGGAGATGGATTGGCTTATTATAATTTTGGGAAAAATATATTTTCACACAAACGGAATTCGAAAGCAGTGGCTTTCAATCCTGAGATAAATAATTGGATAAATGATATTCAAAAGGATTCGAAAGGGAATTTGTGGATTTCGACCTTTTATGGATTACATCGATTATATAAAAATACTCTAACGCATTACGGTACAACAAAATCATCGAAGTCGATTAATAATTTTGAGGTATTATCGACAATTGAAGATAAAAATAAGCAACTGTGGGTATTAACCTCGCAAGGAATAGATTTGTTTGATTATAAGAGTAGTACGTTTAAGCATATTAGTGAACTATATTCTTTGCCTTCGGGATCTCGTTCGTTGTTAATTGATAATAATGATGATTTATGGTTGAGTACAACGGACAAATTATTTCGAATTTCATTGAAGAATAATAAGGTTTTTGACTACGATAAAAACGATGGTATAGTAACTGGTGAGTTTACGGTAAATGCATCATTTAAATCGAGCGATGGTACTCTTTATTTTGGTTCGGCCGATGGGTTTATGAAATGGAAACCATCAGAATTAAAGGAAGATACCATTAATCCAAAAATAGTTTTTCGCAATCTGTATGTAAACTACAAAAAACAACTTATCGATTCCGTTTATTTAAAACGAGCTATTGAAACATCCGACACATTGGCATATGATTATACTTCCGATGTTATATCAGTTGAAGTTGCCGCAATTCTTTTGGGACGACCCGATAAAATTAACTATTCGTATCGCTTAGATAATGAGAAAAATAGTTGGCTTAATTTGGGAAAAGGTCGCACTATTTCACTTACAGCTTTAAGCCCAGGAATTCATCGATTGAGAGTGAAAGCTAGCGTGGAACATGGTGTTGAGGTTGAACGCGTTTTGATTGTAATTGTATCTCCGAAATGGTGGATGACATGGTGGTTTAAATCGTTCGTAATTATCTTGATTTTAGCATTAATAGCAAGAATCAATGATTTAAGATTAAAGAAAATTAGAAATAAAAACATACTACTCGAAAAGATAGTGAAAGAGCGAACTATTGAATTAGAACAAGCCAATGTTACTCTTACGCAACAGTCGGAAACGCTTAAAAATCAAGCACATTCGTTACATAAACAAAATAATAGCCTAGCAGAGAAACAGCAGCTTATTGAACAAAAAAATTCGCAGCTTGAAAATGCTCTTGCAACGAAAGATAAGATTATTAACATCTTAGCCCATGATTTTAAAAACCCATTACATGGTATTAATGGTTTAGCAACGATATTAAAAGATAGAACAAAAGAATTTAAGAATGATAGTATTCAAAAATGTATTGATGGCATACTTTCTTCGTCAACGAAATTGAACGATCAAATGACAGTGGTTTTAGATTGGGCGAGGGGACAAGTACACGATTTGGTATGTAAAAAAGTTGAGGTAAATATTGAAACAATTATAAACGATTCAATAAATCTGGTTGAAGGAAGCTCAACGCAAAAAGAAATAGCGATTTGTACACAAATGGATTATACAACTAATGCGTTTGTTGACTCAAGAATGATAAGCACTGTTGTTCGAAATGTATTAATTAATGCAATTAAGTTTACACCCAAAGGAGGCAAAATAAATATCATAATTCAAGAATATGATTCTGGTATCGAAATAAACATCATTGATTCGGGTGTTGGAATGAAGGCTGAAATTGCTCAAAATCTATTTAAACACTCGCATGTTGAAAGCGAACGAGGAACCGAAAACGAAGAAGGACTTGGAATGGGTTTACAAATATGTAAATCGTTTGTTGAAAAAAATGATGGAACAATTTCGGTGCAAAGTAAAGAAGGTGAGGGTTCAGTTTTTACAATAACAATACCTAAAGGTCAAGAACTTGCAGTAAGGATTGTTCCTGAAATTGTAAATGAAGAAAGCGAAACAAATAACAATACAACAGAAAATTTATTGTTTGAAGTTGACAAATCGAAGACTATTGTAATAATTGATGATAATCCCGATTTACTTGTTGTATTACAGTCGATATTTGAGCCTTATTATTCAGTATTTACAGCAAACGATGGTAAAATTGGATTGCAGTTAGCACGGAATATGGTGCCAGACCTTATTATTAGCGATATTCAAATGCCATATCTTAATGGAATAGAATTATGTAAGGCAATAAAACAAGATGAAATGACGAATCACATTCCAGTTGTTTTAATCACATCGCAATCGACCAACGAAACTCAAATAAATAGTTATAAGAGTGGGGCTGACGATTTTATTCAAAAACCAGTAGATAAAAATATTATACTATTCAAAACAAAAGCAATACTTGAAAATAGAAAGAAACTATTGTCGGTATCTGAAGATACTTCTAAAGAAAAAGTGTTTTTATTGCCAGATAGTCAAGAAGATTTGGTGATGAAGCGAATAGTTGAGGTTATTAATGAGAATTTTAAAGACTCAGAATTTGATGTAAATGTTGTAGCAGTTAAAATTGGCATTAGTAGAGCTCAATTGTGGAGGAAATTTAAATCGACAACAGGCACAAATATTAGCGATTATATTCTTGAATTAAGAATGAAACTTGCATTGGAAATGTTAAATACTGGAAAATATAGAACATCGGAAATTGCATACGATGTTGGATATACTACTCCAGCATATTTTACAAAGTGTTTTGTAAGTTATTTTGGCGAATCGCCCAAAGAATATGTTGATAGAATTAACAAATTGAATAATAAAGATCTATAAAGTAGATACGCTATAAATTATGTCTTTACGGCAAAGATTAGCATGTCGATTAAACCAATTTGATAGTAATTGAAATAATATTCTACTCCTTTCGAATAATTAATGTTGAATTTTACATTGAAGATATATGGGCAAAAAACTCATTTATCTGAAATGTAAATTAACATTGTTATGAAAAAAACGTATTTTTTAGTTTTATTGTTTTTTACAACTTTTTCTCAAAGTCTGTTGGCTCAAAGAAAAATGGAATATCTTGATCGAGGTTTAGTTGCTGTAAAAGTGTCAGGCGGAGTTTATCTCAGTTGGCGAATTTTAGGAACAGATCCAACGGGAATAGGGTTTAATATTTATAGAGGAACAACAAAAGTTAATGCAACTCCAATTACAGGTGCTTCGAACTTAACCGATGCATCGGGAACAACATCTTCAACGTATAGCGTATATCCCGTAATAAATAGTGTTGAACAATCAGTTGGAGGTACGGCAACGGTTTGGGCTACAAATTGTTTGACAATTCAGTTACAACAACCAGCTGGAGGAACAAACGCATCAGGTTCATATACTTATTCACCAAATGATTGTAGTGTGGGTGATGTTGACGGTGACGGACAATGGGAAATAATTCTTAAATGGGATCCTTCAAATAGTAAAGATAATTCGTTGTCTGGATATACTGGAAACGTTTTTATTGATTGTTATGAGCTTGACGGAACTCGTTTATGGCGTATCGATTGTGGTGTAAACATTCGTGCTGGTGCTCATTATACACAATTTTTAGTTGGCGATTATGATGTTGATGGTAAAGCAGAAGTTGCTTTTAAAACAGCTCCAGGAACAAAAGATGGAACTGGAACATACTTAAGTAAAGGTCCTGCAGCAAGCGACGACGATGCAGCCGATTACCGTAATTCGAAAGGATATATTCTTACTGGCAATGAATATCTTTCAATATTTAATGGACAAACAGGAAAAGAAATGGCAACCGTAAATTTCAATCCTGCACGTGGAACTGTTTCGAGTTGGGGCGATAGTTATGGTAATCGTGTTGATAGATTCCTTGGAATGAATGCGTATCTCGATGGTGTAAAACCTAGTATGGTTTTCGATCGTGGATACTATACTCGCATGACTGTTACTGCATGGGATTGGGATGGTACAACATTAAAACAACGTTGGTATTATAATGCAGCTACTTCAGGTAGTGGAGGTTATGGACAAGGGAATCATAACTGGACCTGTGGAGATGTTGATGGAGATGGAAAGGATGAAATTATTCACGGTTCTTGTGCTATTGACGATAATGGTACTTTAATGTATCGTACTGGTTTAGGACACGGTGATGCAATTCATATGACCGATTTTGATCCCGATAATGCAGGACTTGAAGTTTGGGAAGTACATGAGGAAACTGGCTCTGCGTATGGTTATGAACTTCATGATGCAAAAACGGGAAAAATACTTTGGGGAACGAAAACGGGAACTGATAATGGGCGTGGAAATGCTGGCGATGTAGATGGAAATTCTTATGGATCTGAAATGTGGTCGGCTGCTAGTAATAATACGTTATCGTATAAAGGAACCACGTTGGCAACATCTCGTCCATCGTACAACTTTCGTATTTATTGGGATGGTGATTTGCAAGATGAACTTTTAGACGGAAACAAACTAGACAAATGGAATGGTACCGGTTCAACTCGATTAGTTACATTTAACGGTAATTCATGCAATACAACTAAAGCAACTCCAAATTTAAGTGC
>Ga0302296_1000765_pt1 | contig 25203 bp, 20 predicted proteins | sample III_Fen_N3_1_FD_194546 | JGI IMG/M metagenome (GOLD analysis project Ga0302296, IMG submission 194546) | Peat permafrost microbial communities from Stordalen Mire near Abisko, Sweden - III_Fen_N3_1 | ecosystem: Environmental > Terrestrial > Soil > Wetlands > Permafrost | place: Sweden: Abisko...
ATCGTTGATTGAAAACACGAATAACACCAGTTTACGTCCTGACTTTCAGATTTTGGTGTATCCTGTGATTACCATGCAGGAAAACCTGACACACAAGGATTCAAGATTAAAATTACTCGGAGCGAATCCGACGAAAGAAGTTGTTGATTTATTTTCGAACGAAATGCAGGTTGATGAAACTACACCTCCGGCCTACATTACGCAGGCTGCCAATGATGTAACGGTCGACGTTGATAACAGCATAATTTATTTCGAAGCACTTCGCCATCAAAAAATTCCGGTTGAAATGCACATTTATCCAAAAGGTGGACACGGTTTTGGTGGTAATAAAGGATGGATTGATCCTCTGTATAAATGGATGGAAGAAGCAAAACTGATAAACAAATAGATCAAAACAATAAATTGATACAGATAATTAAACCTAATTGATATGAACAATAAATCGATCTTTCGTTCGCTGATTGCCGGGGCATTCATTTGTTTTTCGGTATTGGCCTTCGGACAGCCCGGAGGCTTTGGGAGATCTCCTCAGGTCAATCCAGATAAAACGGTAAACTTCCGCTTTAACGCTCCCAATGCACAGGATGTTAAACTGAGTGTGCAATCAGAAAAAGCCCCTGTTCAGATGACAAAGGACGCGAGAGGCTCTTGGATTGTAACTGTTGGTCCTGTCAAACCTGACATCTATCCTTATAATTTTGTTGTCGATGGCGTTCAGGTTATGGATCCGGGCAATATGTACTATTTTCCAAATGAACGATTCAAAGGCAGTCTGCTGGATGTGCGGGGAGATTCTTCACTGATACATTCCATGAGAGATGTTCCTCACGGAACAGTAACTTATGAATTATACCCATCGGCTGAAGGAACAACCGGTACAGTGCTTGTATATACTCCGCCCGGATATGACAAAAACCCAAAGCAAAAGTACCCGGTATTCTACCTTATAGGTGGTACAACTGATACTGAAGAAACATGGTTTAAAGTGGGTAAGGCTAATCTGATACTTGATAACCTTATTGCTCTGGGCAAGGCCAACCCGATGATCATCGTCATGCCAAACGGTAATGTGGCTGCTCAAGTTGCTGACCAAAAAGGCGGACTGAAACCCGGTGACCCAATGGGACGCGAAAGCGAAGAAGCCGTAAAACGTTCGAAAGAGTTTGAAGATGATCTGATGCAAAACATTATCCCTTACATCGAAAAAAACTACCGGGTTATTGCCAACGCTTCCAATCGCGCCGTTGCAGGTTTCTCGAGAGGTGGCGGGCAAACACTCCGGATCGGATTCGGCAACATGGAGAAATTTGGCTATGTATGTGCCTACAGTGCCTACTTGACACCCAAAGAAATCGAAACAAGCTATAAATATGTGGTCGATAATCCCGACAGAACCAACAAGCTTTTTAAACTGCTTTGGGTGAGTGTTGGAAACGAAGATTTTCTTTATAACCAGACTGTTGAGTACATGGATTATCTCAAAGCAAAGAAGGTCAACTTGAAGAGCATGGTAACAACAGGCGGGCACACCTGGATGAATGGTAAAATATTTTTAGCTGAGACGGCTCCTTTACTTTTTAAATAGCATCGACATGACAAAAAAAATACAGCTTTTACTGGTGGTGTTTTTCGCCGCCTTCTCGGTTTGGGCACAAAGGGGACAAACCGTTATTTCTCCTGAAGTTCATCCCGACAATAGCGTTACTTTCAGATATTCTGCAAGGAACGCCAAACGCGTTTCTCTTGACACGGAGATACTAGCGGCACCAGCTAAAATGACCAAAGATGCTTCAGGAGTTTGGTCAATAACCATTCCTCCGGTAAAACCCGACATTTATCCTTATAGTTTCTGGGTCGACAGCATTGAAGTTAATGATCCCAACAACACTTATCTTTTTTCAAACGAAGGCTTTAAACACAGTCTTGTTGATATCAAAGGCGACAAACCTCTTATTCATTCCCTACAGAACGTTCCCCACGGAAAGTTAAGCTACCGTGCATATAATACTGCCCAAGGGATAGCAGGCACGCTGATAATCTATACTCCTGCCGGGTTTGATGTCAATGGCAAAACAAAATATCCTGTCCTTTATCTAATACATGGAGGATCGGATAACGAAGAAACCTGGACCAAGGTTGGGAAAGCCAATCTTATTGCCGATAATCTGATAGCTCAGGGAAAGGTTAAACCAATGATTATTGTAATGCCATACGCCAATACAGGGCTGATGATGTCAAAAGCATTCGGAAATGATATGATGAATAACATAATACCTTTTGTTGAAGCTAATTATCCTGTTCTGACTGATAGAAATAACAGGGCTATAACTGGCTTTTCAGTCGGCGGTGGAGCTACCCTCAACATAGGTCTGATGAATCTTGACAAGTTTGCATATGTTTGCGCTTATGCACCATATACCCAGACCCAGGAGTTCAAATCGAACTTTGGTAACTGGAACCCCGATGTCGCGGCTTATAACAAGCAACTTAAAAAATTCAGCATCTATGTTGGCGAAAGCGATCAGTACATTGCAATTGTTAACGGTACTATTAAATTGTTGAAGGATAAAGGCCTCAATCTGGAGACCATGTTCGTATCAGGGGGTCACACATGGATGAATTGTAAATTGTTTCTTGCGACTACATTACCGCAATTGTTTAAATAGAAATAGTCAAATTTTAAAACTCTAAATAAGCAAGGAATGTTTGGTACCTTTCCTTGCTTATTTTTCAATTTATAATGTAACTCAAATTAGTTCAAAACATGAGACAGTTAATTGCCCTTTTTGTTGTATTACTGGCGTTTGGCTATTCAGCCAAATCACAAAATACAGTAACACCAGCGCCTTTAGGCTTTGATGTTATTCGTGAAAGTATCCCGCACGGAAAAATCGACACGATTACCTATAATTCTAAAAGTGTAGGTGCCAATAGAAAAACCCTCATCTATACACCTCCGGGTTATTCGGCTGACAAAAAATACCCGGTTCTTTATTTGTTGCACGGTATTGGTGGCGACGAGAAGGAGTGGTTCAATGGCGGTCAGCCTCAGGTAATTTTGGATAACCTGTATGCTGATAAGAAAGTTGAGCCAATGATCGTGGTTTTGCCAAATGGCAGGGCAGCGAAAGACGATCGGGCTGTTGGAAATGTTTACGGGAAATCACAGGCTTTTGCTGATTTCGAAAAGGACTTGCTCAACGACCTGATCCCTTTCATCGAAAAAAATTACCCGGTAATTAAGGACGGCGAACACCGCGCTATTGCCGGTTTGTCGATGGGTGGCGGTCAATCGCTGAATTTTGGACTTGGCAATCTGGATAAATTTGCCTGGATTGGTGGATTTTCTTCAGCGCCAAATACCAAACAACCACAGGAATTGTTGCCAAATCCTGAATTGGCCAAACAGAAACTAAAATTGCTATGGATTTCGTGTGGCGATAAAGATGGTTTGATAACCAACAGCAAACGGACTCACGATTATCTGACGAAATTTAATGTTCCTCACATTTACTATGTCGATCATGGCTACCACGATTTCAAAGTTTGGAAGAACAGTTTATACATGTTTTCTCAATTAATTTTTAAACCTGTTGATGTTACTTCATTTGATAAAATAGGTAATGTCGGCAGACCTGCCGAAACTAATGTTCGTTCAGCAAAGTATCCTCAGATTCGTCCGGATGGACATGCTATCTTTCGCATAAAAGCTCCTGAAGTACAGAAACTGCAGCTCGATTTAGGTAAAAAATACGATATGGTGAAGGGTAGCGATGGCACCTGGGAAGTAACAACTGATTCGTTAAGCGAAGGTATCCATTATTACTCACTGATTATTGATGGCGTAACTGTAGCTGATCCTGCAAGCGAAAGTTTCTATGGTATGAGCCGTATGGCCAGTTGCATAGAAGTTCCATTCAAAGGTGATGCCTATTATGAAGTTCGGAATGTTCCTCACGGAGACATCCGGATTAAACGCTATTACTCGAACGTACTGAATACATGGCGCGATTTTTACATGTACACACCTCCGGGTTACGACCAAAATTCTACTGAAAAATATCCGGCACTCTACATCATGCATGGTGGTGGCGAAGATCAACGTGGTTGGGCATCTCAAGGCAAAACCGATTTGATTATCGACAACCTGATTTCTGAAAAGAAAGCTGTACCAATGATCGTGGTGATGGTTGACGGAAATATGCCCATTGGTGGTATGGGTGATGAGTCATCGAAGCTATTTGAAAAAGAGTTGATACATAGTGTCATCCCGTTTGTAGAAAAAAACTACCGGGTGAAAACTGATGCAAACTCGCGTGCCTTGGCCGGATTGTCAATGGGTGGAATCCAAACGCTAACTGCGGGTTTAAAAAATACAGATAAGTTTGCTTATCTTGGCGTGTTTAGCTCCGGCTTTTTTGCTAATCAAAACGCAAGTTCCGATCCTCAGTATGAGTTCATCAAAGCCAATGTTGCAACAATCAATAACAACCTGAAGCAGTTCTGGATTTCTCAGGGTGGTAAAGAAGATATTGCATACAATAATTGCAAAGTCATGCTCGGTAAGTTTGACGAAATGAAAATCAAATATACTTACAGCGAATATCCCGGAGGACATACCTGGCCAGTGTGGAGAAATAATATTTTTAAATTTGCACAGGTGCTTTTTAAATAAAATGTAAAATCGAATAACCTAAAACAAATAAATTATACCAATGAGAAACCTTACACAATCATTTCTGTTCCTGTTTTTATTGGTTTCATCAATTGCTGCCTACTCGCAATCGAAACCGGTTCAAACAACCATTTGTAATCCAATAAACCTGAGTTACCGTTTCTGTCTCGATGGCAATGTGCCGAGGCGCGAAGCTGCCGACCCTACCATGGTCGTTTTTAAAGGTGAATACTATCTTTTTGCATCCCGTTCAGGAGGATATTTCCATTCAACCGATTTAATCAATTGGGATTTAATTACAACCAGCGATCTTCCATTGGAGGATTATGCTCCAACTGCTGTTGTAATGAAAGACACACTGTATTTCATGTCATCTGCTTCGCCAACGGTTAAAATATTTAAAACAGGTGATCCAAAATCAGGGAAATGGAAAATAGCTAATCCAGCCTTCCCAATTGGAATGATCGACCCTGATTTGTTTCTCGACGATGATGGCCGTTTATATTTTTATTACGGTTGCTCCAACGTAAATCCACTTCAAGCAGTTGAACTGGATACTAAAACACTTAATCCAATTGGTAAACCGGTTACAACGATCAAGAGCGACAAGAAAAATTACGGTTGGGAAAGAACTGGCGATTACAACGAAATTGGCAACAATCCCTGGATGGAAGGATCGTGGATGACAAAACATGATGGTAAATATTACCTGCAATATGCTGGTCCGGGCACTGAATTTAAAAGTTACAGTGATGCCGTTTATGTTGCTGATAAGCCACTTGGACCATTCAAACTTGCTGAGCATAACCCAATTTCCTATAAACCTGAAGGTTTTATTGCAAGTGCAGGCCATAGCAGCACTTTTCAGGATAAATACGGTAATTACTGGCATGTTTCGTCAATGACTATTTCAGTAAAACACATGTTCGAACGTCGCCTCGGATTGTTCCCAACCTTCTTCGATAAAGATGGAACGATGTATGTTTATACCGGTTTTGGCGATTTCCCGTTTAAAATGCCAACTAAGAAAATTTCAGGTCCTGAAGAATTATTCCCAAGCTGGATGTTGCTTTCGAACAATAAACCGGTTGAAGTTTCTTCTGAACTGGCCGACCATCCAAAGAAATATGCCGCCAATGAAGATATTCGCACATACTGGAGTGCAAAAACCGGTGATAAAGGCGAATGGATCAGCATGGATTTGGGAAAAGAATCTACCATCAATGCTGTTCAAATAAACTATGCCGAGAATGATGCCACGCTAAAAGGACGTGTTCCGGATATTTATTATCAATACCTGCTCGAATATTCGTCGGATAATAAAACATGGAAAACATTGGCCGATAAAACCCAAAGCAAAACCGATGTTCCGCACGACTACATCGAATTGAAAACACCAATCAAAGCACGTTACATCAAACTAACCAACTACAAGGTGCCAAGCGGAACATTTGCAATTGCCGGCTTGCGCGTATTTGGTAATGGAGGCGGAAAAGCTCCTGAGAACGCTAAAGATCTAAAATTGGCCCGTCAGGAAAACGACCGTTGCATCGTCAATTTGAACTGGACAAAAGTTCCCGGAGCTGTTGGTTATAACATCAGGTACGGTTCAAAGAAAGACAAATTGTATCAGAATTATCAGGTGCTTGGTTCTGAATCTTTGACGATCAGAAGTTTAAATGCCAATCAGAAATATTATTTCACCATTGATACATTTAACGAGAAGGGCATCACCAAAGGTAAAAGTATTACTGAATTGAATTAATTGCAACATTAATTCTAAAAATGGAAATTGGTATAAGCATTTCAATTGAAATAAGCTTATACCAATTTTCATTTAAGATCTAATCATCTGAATATTATAAAGGCAAGTATGGTGCAATTTTTCCTGAATTGAGCATTAGCTGATACCTGTCCCTGAACTTTTTCAAATAAACTGAATCAAACTGATCTTCTCCAATTACCATTGGATTTGGATCTCCTGGTTTTCTTGCTCTGAGTTGAGTGAAGTCTCTCTCAGTTGAATGTACGTTAAGTCCAACATCACATTTTGCTGCCTTTGTGAAAGCTTTGAAATATTCTATCGAAGTTTTATAAAGTTGTGTTTCAGCCTGAGTGGGCCACACTGCTGATCCTCCCATTAAGCCTGCCATATGTTTCTCTCCATTATCAGTTACCGGAAAGATGAAAGAGACACATCCTGGACTGTGACCCGGCGTTGCAACAATCTGAAATATTTCAGATCCAACTTTAATTTTCATTCCATCAACAAGATAGATGTCAACCGATTGAGGCCGTGGATCAATATAAGCCCATTCAGGAGGAACCGTTTGTAACAGATTCCAACCCACCAGACTTAAAGCAACTTTAGCATTGGGGCAAGCATTCTTTTTAAGATATTGAACACCACCATAATGGTCAAAATGTTCGTGCGAAATTAGTATGAGCTTTATTCTGGAGGGATCCAATCCTAGCTTTTTCATACCATCAACCATGATAATTGCGGATTGATCGTTAATTCCGGTATCAATCATCACTAATCCATCGCCTGTATCCACTATATATGAACCAACTGTGGTAGTTCCTACAAAGTATAAATTATCGAATATTTTAATCGGCTCAACGGCCCGGTATGGTGGACTGAAAGTAGCGGATAATTTTGAAGTAACTCCGGGAAACGGATTAAATGGCGCCACTGACTCGGGGTTTTTTAGGTTCGCAATTGCCTCATCAATAGTCAAATAATCAGGAGTTTTACTTGCTGAAGATTTTAAGTTTCTCTTTTGAGCTGTAAAAGAAAAGAAAGCAGCACTTATTAGAATTGCAAATAATAGCTTTTTAGTTTTCATGATTCGTGAATTTTTATTCGTTTGGTTGATGTCGACATTCTGTATGATCAGTCTTTCATCTTTGTTCCTGAAAATACAAGGTTTCTGGGTTCTGCCGGTGGAGTAGCGGTTTGCGGTCCCTGCGCACCTTGCGGACGACGTTGAACTGGTGGCGCCACAATTTCCATCTTCAGTTGATCGCCTTCGAAAGTAAACTTAAATGTTTCGGTTGAACCGGGATTGAACATCGACAGATAATAGGCCGAAAGCTGGTTTGCGGCGGTCCAGGTGCACATGCCTGCAATGCGAACCGGCGAGACTCCCATGGCGTTGGGGTAAACCGTTCGGGCAACTGAAAGTGAGCGATCGGTCATTCCAATCAACCAATTATCGAGGCCAAACGGAATGTTGTGAATGGCTGTTGGAGTAATCAATGTAAGATAACAGTTACCGGAGGCATCGAAGCGGAACAAAACATTGCGAATGCCCGCCGGGTTTTCATCCAACTGGAATCGGCGGGTGCTCATGGTAACTTTGGTAGTACTGTTTCCTTCAAACGGACGTTTGATGGCATAACCGGCAATAGCCGCATTCAGGTCGAACGATTTATCGGCTTTGAGTTTTTGGTTGCTCATTGATGGCAGCATGTCGTAAATCAGTTTGTTGAAACCGGCTTCGTCGCTAATTTGACTGTGACAAACCAGGATGAAATCGTATTCAGGAATCATCATGATCAGCTGGTTTTGTCCACCAATGGCCCGGAAAGAGTGGTGGCGTCCCATCCACATCTGGTAGCCGTAGCCCTGCGATCCGTCTTCGGTTGCATTCTCCATTTGTTCCGGAGTCCATTCAGGATGCTGTAGAATTTTGGGCTTTGTAGCAGCTTCAATCCAAGCCTGATTCAATAGTTGTTTACCATTCCATTTTCCTTTGTTCATAATGAACAGTCCCATTTTTGCCAGATCCGACGTTTTCATGTGTGTACCGCCATTGCCCATGTTGTAGCCGTCGTTGTCCATTTCCCAAACCACATCTTCAATGCCCAACGGATCAAGCAAACGTGGTTTCAGGAATTCGTAAAGCGATACTCCACTCACTTTAGTTATGATGTGCGACAGCATGTGCGATGCCGAAATGTTATATGCAAAAGAAGTTCCCGGTTCGAAAGCAAACTTCGCCGCAAGGAACGAACGAACCTGACTATCGCCCGAACCGGCGTATTGCGTTGATGCGTGTCCAACTGACATGGTCAGCAGGTGCTTAACGGTGAGTCTGGACAACTCAGGAGATATTATTGCAGGGAGCATTTCGGGAAAAAAAGAGGTCACTTTATCCTCGATTTTCAGTAAGCCTTCCTGAACGGCAAAGCCAACGGCAGCACCGGTAAAGGTTTTGGTGGCCGAATACATGGCATGCTGGTATTGTGGGGCGTATGGCGCCCACCAATGCTCGGCAATCACCTTGCCATGGCGGAGCATCATCAATCCGTGCACATCGTATCCTTTTTCGGCAACTTGCTGAAAAAATGTGGCTATGGTTTTCGAGGGAACGCCCTGGTCTTCAGGAGTACTTCTCGTCAATCCGTCATTGAAAGGATAGGGCAACTGCACCGTTTGGGATTGACTTATTGCAAACGCACTGAAAAAGAACAGGGTAAAGAGTGCCCGATAATATAATGTTGATTTCATATAGTAAAGCTAGGTAGTTTGTTTCTTCAGGTAATTTAGTTTGTACAGTTTCTGAGAAAGTTTTGATGTCTTTGGAAAAGAGTCTCTATTTTAAGTGATCGGCGTCGTAAACGATGTTGGCTTCGTTCTTTGTAACAAACATCGGTTTATTCCAGCGCTCCGGTGAATTTTTGGTATATTTCTTTGCATCAACAGGTTTCCCGTTTTCAAGCGATTCGGCCAGTGTCAGCATGTCGTCGATATAGTCTTTTTTGTAAGGTTTCTTCATATATGGATAATGACCGCAATAAATTTTTGTAATACCTTCATTCTCCATAATTTTCTCCATGCGTTTCAGCGAATTGACATAGGTTTTTATCGGCATGATGGGTTGCAATTGAAGCCAAACTTCGCCTGAACCGAATGAATCGCCCGAATAGCAAATGCCTGCCTGATGATCGAGCAGTATGATTGAGCCCGGAGTATGTGCAGGCATGTGTATAACTTCAAGCTTCTTTCCACCCAGATCGAAGATGTCGCCATCTTTCACGTAGTTGACTTTGCCATTGTATTTCGGTAGGTTTTTCATCAGCACTTCGTCGTCCTTGTGATAATAAATTTCTTTGAAATACTTAATGTTTCCGGCGTGGTCGCCGTGCAGATGGGTTAAAACAACGATAAGCGGTTTGGTCGTGATTTTGCTAACCACTTTGTCCAGATCTTCACAATGCGTGCCGGTATCAATCAGCAAGGCTTTGTCGTTTCCTTCAATGATGTACATGGCTGTCATGTCGGTCGTTTCAATCACCCAGGCTTTGTCTTCGATTTTTGTGATGCTCAGATCTTTGTTTTTAAAAACCTGCGCTTTTACGGCTGTTATTCCGGTTACACAAATGAATACAGCAAGGATTACTAGTTTTCTGGTCATGTTTTTAAAATTGGGAATGTCGTTTCTAATTTAAATGCGGTTAAATTTAAAAAAAAGATACCGAAAATCTTCTTTTTTAACTTCAGGGTTTTTGTTAAAAGTTTTTGAATTCCCAGCTGAAAATATATCTTGATTTTCAATGTCTTCCTTTTCATCGACAGCTTGTTTTATTAGCTCTTTTTGCATAATTTGCTTCAGAAAAATTTTCTCTTAATTTAAAGCTTAATTGTATGAAAAACATAACTTTATTAGTTACGGTATTCGTAATGTTCCTCGCTGGATTTGCCGTTGCGCAACAGCCTGCACCGGTTAAAGTTGCAGAAGGAACGATTCAGGGGATGATTGAAGACGGGTTGACCGTTTACAAAGGTATTCCTTTTGCAGCGCCTCCTGTGGGAGATCTTCGCTGGAAAGCTCCTCAGCCTGCGGCCAAGTGGGAAGGCGTAAAGCAAACCACCAAGTTTGCTCCTGGTCCTATTCAAGGGGGTAATCCTCCTTCTGGAAAAAGCGAAGATTGCTTATATCTCAATGTTTGGTCGCCTGCTAAATCTGCAGGTGACAAAATTCCGGTGCTTGTGTGGATTTATGGCGGCGGATTCGGTGCTGGGGCGACATCAGAAGCAACTTACAGTGGAGAAAAACTGGCTAAAAAAGGTGTTGTTCTGGTAAGTATCGCGTACAGGGTTGGCCAGTTGGGCTTTTTCTCTCATCCTGAATTAAGCGCCGAAAACCCAAATCATGTTTCGGGAAACTACGGAATGCTTGATATGATTGCCGGTCTCCAATGGATTCAGAAAAATATTGCTGCATTTGGTGGCGATCCTAAGAAGGTGACCATTTTTGGAGAATCGGCCGGAGGAATTGCTGTTAGTATGTTGTGCGCCTCGCCATTGGCAAAAGGACTTTTCCAGGGTGCTATTTCGGAGAGTGGTGGCTCTCTCGGACCTTCGCGTCAAACAACGACCTACCCGGGTGAAAACATGAAACGCCTGAAATTTGCTGAAAAAGACGGAGAAACTTATTTAAAGAGTGCAGGAGTTACCTCTATTGCTGAACTACGTAAGATTGAAGCCGACAAACTTCCTGCAAGTCGTGGGTTGGGAATGGCATGGCCAATTGTCGATGGCTATGTGATTCCCGATGATCAGCACAAGCTTTATGAAGCCGGAAAATATAACGACACCCCGATTTTGGTTGGCTACAATTCCGATGAAGGTGCAAGCTTTTCACCACCTAAAACTCCTGAAGATTATATCAACGGCGTTAAAGCACGTTACGGCAAGTTCGCCGATGACTTGATCAAGGCGTATCCAGCCGGTACAACTACTGTTCCAAAAACTGCTCGCGATTTAGCTCGTGATGCAGCTTTCGGCTGGCAGACCTGGGCATGGGCACGGCTTCAGGCAAAAACTGGAAAATCGAAGGTTTTCTACTACTACTTCGACCAGCATCCCGATTATCCTGAAGGCTCACCTCGTGCAGGTTCAGGCTCACCTCACGGACAAGAAGTGGCTTATGTTTTCGAACATTTGAATGCCTCCAATCCACAAACGACCAAAACCGACCTTGATCTTTCGGATGCCATGGGTACCTACTGGACGAATTTTGCCAAGTTTGGCGATCCAAATGGCCCGGGAGTTCCAAAATGGCCAACCTTCAGCGATGCCAATTCTGAAGTGATGTATCTCACCGGATCGACACCTCATGTAGGTCCGGTTCCAAGCGCCGAGTCGCTAAAAGTCCTCGATTCTTATTTCGAATGGAGACGCACGCCGGAAGGAGACGCCTGGGCGAAATAACGGAGTGAAACAGGTTGTCCAAAGACATATTCGTTTGATAGTGCGGTCATCCCGAACTTGTTTCGGGATCCGTTATTCAATGGGATCCTGAAATAAATTCAGGATGACACGATTCACACTTCTTAGACAACCTGATATTTTTCAACCGGCTAACACAAAAACTGATTTTAAAGACAAAGAAATGAAAACATGGCATTCTAAATTTTCTGCAAAGAGGTTAACCATTAGCACATGTGTTCTTTTTGCTGTTTTGTTTCTGCAGGTCAATTTGCTTTGGGCGCAGGAAGACATGGATGTGGGCAAAACCGGCTGGGATGTAAAACGTCCTGTTTTTGCCGGAGCGTGTGATCAGGGATGTCCATGGGGCGAACTGGGCGATTTTGTTCAGGAATCGATGAAGCCGTTTGGTTATTCGGTTATTATTTGCCGCAACTGCAACCGTTCGTATGGCTCGAGGTTAGTGTCGGAACACGATTTTCCGCCGTCACTCGATGACGTAAATATTCAGGACGGAGTAAATGTCCGTGTGAATGCCCGCGTTGACTTTGGAGTTACTTCGAGCGCCATGCTCGCTAATTCGTATAAAGGGAAATACAACAACCTTCGCCTGATTGCCAAAGTGGAAGATCCGTTTTATTACCTCGTTGCCGTAAAGAAAGAACTGGGCGTTAAAGACTTTGCCCAAATCAAACAAAGGCAACTACCGGTAAAGATTGTGGGATCAGATGGTAGCATGATGGCTATTTTGAAATTTTACGGCATCACTCCTGAAGACATAAAATCATGGGGCGGCAAAATGGGCGTGAGTGTCGAAGAAGCCGTTAAAGGAGATTTCGACATTGTTTCGGGTTTTTTGGCAAGTCCGGCATTAAATCCAGAGTCAGCCTGGTGGACAACCATCAGTCAGAAATACGATTTGTATTTCATGGAATTTCCTGAAGAGTTGCTGAAAACCATTGCCGCACAAAATGTCGATGCAGAAATGGTTGAGGTGCATCACAGTTTGCTCAAAGGCGTGAACCGCCGCTTTAAAACTGTGGGTCGCTCGGGCGAAGCCTTTTTTGCACGCAACGATACGCCCGATCAGGCCGTTTACGACATTGCCAAAGCCATCGATGAAAACCGTGGAGCATTGAAATGGTTTATCAGGATTTATACTTATGACCAAAAAACAGTTTGGAGTAATTTTGGTGTGCCATTACATCCCGGCGCCGAAAAGTACTACAAGGAAGTTGGATACATGAAGCAATAATTTTCTTAATTGAATTATCAACCTTAATTTATATTTATTATGAAAAAAATGCATGTTTTATTTGTGGTTCTGGCATTTATCGGACTAAGCTTTTTGAATCCGATTACTGCTTTGAGTCAGCAAACTTCAAGAGTGGTCGAAGACGGTGGCACTGGCCCCTTCAAAGCCATCATGGCTGCCGATGCCAGCCTGGCTACTCATACAATCTTTCGTCCGGTTGACCTGAGTGTTTTTGGCGAAAAGAACAAACTGCCAATCATTGCCTGGGGTAACGGAGCCTGTGCTAATTCGCCTTGGGAACATATCAACTTTTTGTCAGAAGTGGCATCCTATGGTTTTCTGGTGATTGCTATTGGACCAATGCCGCAGGAAGGTCAGCGGGGTGGTGGTTCATCAAAATCATCGCAGATGATTGATGCCATTAACTGGGCAATTGCTCAAAACGGCGATAAGGCAAGTCCTTATTACAACAAAATCGACGTTACTAAAATTGCGGTGAGCGGTATGTCATGTGGAGGTTTGCAAACCCTCGAGAATGCACCAGATCCACGCGTTACCACTGCTGTTATTTGCAATAGCGGTATTTTGGGTGCTTCTGGTGGAATGGCCGGTATGCCAGCCCTGACGAAAGATCATCTTGCCAAATTACATACGCCAACACTCTATATTTTGGGTGGAGAAAAAGATATTGCCTATGCCAATGGAATGGACGATTTCAAACGCATCAATCATGTGCCGGTTTGTGTTACCAACATGGAAGTTGGTCACGGCGGGACCTATTCGCAACCTCATGGCGGCGAATTTGCCAAAGTGGCAACTGCCTGGTATCAGTGGCAACTGAAAGGCGACAAGGAAGCTGCAAAGATGTTCACCGGAAATCCAGCAGGACTTTCGAAAAACCCGCTCTGGAAAATTGAAAAGAAGAATATGCCGTAAGCAGGGAAATTCTAATAAATGAAAAAGCTCTGGTGACTGGAATGTCATCGGAGCTTTTTGCGTTTGGAGAACGCTGTTCTGAATGAACGAAAATAGCGGATGCAGGCGATGACTTGCAAATTGACTCTAGCTGAGGCAAATCCTGATGAAGCAGGGAAACATATTGCAGAAAATGGAATTCTTTCATCAACTAGAAAGACGAGTTGTCTAAGGGGGGTCAGAAAAAAAGCGGATTAATGTTACCAGGATTAAGCATGTGTGGTCACATTGGTGAAAACACATGAAAATTAACCTGATAATTTTAAAACAATGAGCAAAGTTTATTCACTATTCACAATTTTCCTTTCAATCGTTTTTCTCAATCCTTTTTACTTGCTTGCTTCCGATAAAGGCCAGGTTAAAGGAGTAGTTGTTGATGCTGAAACTTCCCGACCAATACCGTTTGCCAATGTAGAATTGCTGTTAAGCAAGGATTCTACACTACTAAAAGGTGTTGCTACCGGCAACGACGGAAGCTATCTTCTTGATAATATCCAAGATGGATCTTTTTTAGTACGGATTTCGTGCCTCGGTTACTGGAAAACAGTACTTCCCAGATTCGAAATTTCCGAAGTAAATAGAACGGTTAACCTTGAACCAACGAAATTATTTCTCGAAACGAAGTCATTAAATGAAGTAACAGTTACAGCCCCCAAATTATTCGGAGTTATCAAGGACGATAAGACTATTTATGCGGTTACAGGCAAGGCTGCTGAGATTGCCCAGTCGGGGTTGGAGCTTTTACGCCAGGTGCCCGATGTGACGGTCAATTATTTTTCGGACGAAGTAAAACTTTCAGGTAGCAGCAAAATTCTTTTCCAGGTAAACGGAAGGAAAGTTGACAGCAATTACCTGATGCAGTTAAACCCCGGATTGGTGGATAAAATTGAGGTAATACTACACAATCCAGGATCTCATTTTGAAAGTGACGTGGATGCAGTCGTCAATATTGTTTTGAAAAGGAATTTCCAGTACGGGATGGGTGGCATGTTCCGACTTCAGGTGCCAACGTCAAACGCTGTACTCAGCAAAAATAATGCAAGCCTTGACGTGTTTTTCAAGAAGGTAAGGTTATCTGTAGGCGCCAAAAACAAGTTCTATAATTATGCCGTCGAAAATTTAAATGAGCGGAACGCCTATGATTCAGGCAGTTTTTTGAGCCAGACAACCCAAGGTAAAGAAAAAGGAAACTCGGTTAGTGCAAACTATGGCATCGATTGGTTTATCGACGAGCGGAACACGTTAAGCGCCTATGGTTCGGTACAGCCGACCATGCCCAGCTACATTGACATGGTAACCGCGAATGAATTTTCAGGCGACCAAACAACCTATACCAAGGGCTTTACTTCGAAAACGAACAAAGACAATTTATCGGACTACTCAATCTATTTTCAGCATAAATTCCCGAAAAAATCGCACCAGATTTCTTTCGAGCATTACTGGAGCAACAAAACCAACACGAATTCCGGAAGTTATTATGAGTTGGAAGATTTAACCTTTCCCGATAAATTGAATATTCAGGAGCAATTTACAAAAATCGGGAATGCCTACTATTACCTGAAAGGCGATTATACCTATCCTTTAATGGAAAAACTGATTTTATCAACCGGGTACAACTGGTATCACCTGAACAAGGATTTTATCTACGACGACCTTATCGCGGCCTATTCAGACGTGACCAGATACAAGGAAAACCGTCAGGCAGCCTATATCAGCCTGTCATCAAACCTGGGGAAATTTAGCGTTCAGGCCGGATTGAGGTACGAATATTCGAAAATCCACATCCTGCATGTGTACGATACGGTAAAAACATACAATTACATCCTGCCATCGCTAAACGTAAGTTACAAAGCTGGAGAAAAGAGCGTATTCCGGCTGAACTACCGGAAATCGCTGGGGCGGCCGGGAATCGACCAGCTAAGCCCTGCAAACTACAAAGATGACTCCTACTCACAATCGACCGGGAACCCTGCACTCAATCCTTCGGTGAACAACCGTTTTGAGATTGAGCACCGCATACAGTTTAATAAATCGATGTACGTAAACTACCGGCCATACATCAGTTTCGTGAAAGGCGGGATACAACAGGTTAATGCACTGGTTTCCGATTCCGTCCTGCGGAAACAGTATAATAACGTCAATAAAGAGAAGGAATATGGTCTCATCTTTTCAGGAAACTTATCAATTAAAAACAGTTGGACGATTACCCCATCATTTACATATTACAGGAAAAAGCTGGATGCCTTGCCTGAGTATGGGATAAACGAAGCGCTGAAAGATCATTCGTGGCGGATAAATGTTTCATCGCAGTATATGCTGCCCAAAGAATGGATCCTGTTCCTTGAGTTTAACTATGAAGCGCCAACAATTGCGTATCAAAGCGAAAAGCATCCGTATTACGATTGTATGCTGGGTTTCAACAAGACTTTTAACCGGAAATTCACCGTTTCTGCATTTACCCTAAATCCATGGAGCGGCAAATACACCTACGATAAAAGGACGTTCAAAACAGAAAATATGGTGCAGCGTACCGAAAGCTCAATTAAATATGATTACCTTTTCATTGTCCGGTTGGGTTATAAATTCAATTCCGGGAAATCGGGCAAAAAGAACAACTGGGAAATTGAAAACGAAAAAGAACGGGCGCCCTCCAAAGGAATATTAAATTGAGCGATGTTACCAACGATTGAATTTTGTAGTCAGATAAAATATAAATAAAAATTACAGTTATGAAAGCAGATGATTTGATTAGCATGATCCTGATATTAGGCGTTCTTCCGGTTACCATCCTTCTGATAGTCTTTTTCATTCAGAAAATGAAGATTAAAGAGCGGATGCAATTGCTCGAAAAAGGGATTGACTTGTCGTTGCAAAAGAAAGATAGCCCCCTTACAAACATATTGATGTGGGGTATGTTAGCTACGGGAATTGGCTTGGGACTGTTCGCCGGGTTTCTGTTGCTTAATTTGGGAGTTTTTAATGACGATGCAATTATGGGCATCTTGGCAATACTGTTTGGCGGTATTGGGCTTATCATTTTTCATTTTGCTGGAAAGAAAAGTGATAATAACTAACCTGCGCCATGGACAATCTGTATATCCAGAAAGTACTTAACGGCGATTGCAATGCGTTCTCCTATTTCGTTAATGAATATAGGGATATGGCTTTCGCCGTTGCTTTCAGGATAGTAAACAGCAGGGAAGATGCGGAGGAGATTGTTCAGGATTCGTTTGTAAAAGCGTTCAGATCCTTGGGCAAGTTCAGGCAGGATTCAAAATTTTCGACCTGGTTTTACCGGATCGTAATAAACAATTCGTTGACGAAAGTACAAAGGCTAAAAACAAGGCCGGACAACATCGACCTCAAAAAGGCTGAATGCATTGCCGTTGATGAAATTGAATCGGTTTATTCAAAATTATCACGCTCTGACCGACGAAAGCACATTGAAGATGCCCTAAATGAATTAAACATGGAAGACAGTTTGATTTTGACCCTTTATTATCTTAATGAAAATACATTGGAGGAAATCGCTGAAATGACTGGCATAAAAAAAGAAAACTTAAAAATGAAAATCCATAGGACCAGGCAAAAGATGTTTTATTTATTGGAAAAGAAGTTAAAATCGGAAATCAAAGACTTGTTATAATGGAAAATACAAAGGAAGATCAATTAGCCAGGGAAGTCCTGAATGAAAGTATTCCGGAATGGATAAACCCGGACTTCAATAAAATTTTGATGGATAAAATCAGGGCAGAAAGCCGGAAAAGGGATATTATCCGATCAATCGGCTTATATTCAACGATATTTGTAACGATCGATGCAATTTTGCTCGTTTTGTTGAACCTGATGCACGTCCGCATCACAGATATTTCAACCAAATTTCAAGCTGTTCTCGGGGGTGTTGGGGAATTGTTAGCCAATACGGGGCAATTCATTCTCATTTATTTTATAGCACTATTAGCTGTGATTCTGGTCATTAGTAAAATTTCCTCAACCAACTATTCGCTTTCCAGGAATAAATAGTTTAATGGAGAGAGAAACGATTCTCCTGATCAAAGAAATAAACTTTAAACTATGGGGCTCTTTGCGACGTATTCACTTAATTGTTCCTTATCCCTCTTGTAAAAGCCTCAGTTTTTAGCGAAAAGTGTCCGCAAGTGTTATTATATAAGGCGTCAGGCCATCTGCCAGACTAAACTGTCCTTTGGGACCTCGAGACACTATTTGCGACGAAACTGCCAAAACATTTTGTTGGGCTTATTCCAGCAGGGCGTGCGCCTCGATCTCAAGGAGCAGCTCGGGGCGGCAAACATCGGCAACCACAAACGAAAGGGGAATCGTGGAGAAGTGCTTGCAACAAATTTGTTTTACGGCTTCCAGATCGGCTTTATACTTTACATAGATACGCAGGTAGGTAATCGCAGGGTCAGCGACTGTTTCAATGCCAAATCGCCGGATGTTTTCTGCCGAAATCAGCTGCCGGATGTTATCGATTGTCATCTCCGTCTGATCTTCCACCGAGTTTTGGTGGTCGCTTGCTTGCCCGGTGATGGCAGCCGTGCCCGAAATAAAAATCCATTTTGCCCCGCAAACATCAACCAGCCTTGCCCTTTCAAACTTGGGAGTGGTTCGGCTGAAATCGCTCATGGTGCAGTTTTCGGCCAAAACATCTTCCGAGTAGATGTACGCATCGAACTGAACCGGACTTTTTATTCCGACCGATTGCACTGCGTCAAGATTCGCGGCAACAAAATCGATGACAACGCCGCCCCAGTCCATTCCAATGCCGGTTGCTGCCGGATAGCCATTCTCAAAGTCAGTCGTTTCGTAGTATTTCGACCGCACATCGTTGAAAATCTGGTAATGCTGGCTGGATTTGTCGTCCACTTCAATGTCTTTTGTAATCTGTGCGATATAGTTCCATTGCCTAACGACGTTCGAAAAACTCATTCCTTCGGCCGCAAGAATCTCCTCGGCCAGTTCGAACGAACTTGTGCTTTGCTGCAGCATGTCGTCGTAATTCCCTCCGGCGTTAAGGCCAGCCGCAAAAACCAGTCTGGTACTGCCCCTGCTAAAAACGCTCCAGCGGACACCCGAGGTCGCTTTCGTTACAAGTTCGCCGGGGTGCACACCTTGGAGTAGTGTTAGCTCAAGCATGACCGATTCGTTGTCGGGCGCCTGAGATATGATCGATGTAGGCGGTAACTCGGGAAAAAACAGGCTGGCGCAGGAAAATAATTTTTGTTTGTTTTGAAGATATTCCGGCAGGCTTGAAGCCGCGAAAAATATGCTTTGCTTTACAGTAAGTTCTTTTGCAAGACCATTATTTTCAATAAATTCTGAAAATTGCCGATAACAGTCATTCAGTTTGTCACCTAAACCGCTTCCGGTTTCCGGATAAAACCGAACATTTAAAAGATTTAGATTTGCTGCTTTAAAACCCCCCATCACGTTGCCCTGATTTGCTTTTTCGAAGCCGCAAATGTAAAAATATTAGAGCTTCATTTCCATGAAATTTAAAATTTTATCCTTGACTGATTCTAAAGAGCAAGGGTTCTCGTAATTCGTGAACTGCCAAATCGACGGTGCAGACTTATTTCTCCACCTTTGAAAATTCCTTATCCAGCTCGTTCCCTTTACGGTTGTATTCGGCAGCCCCGGCTTCATCGCCCATGAGTGATTTCATGCGGGCAACCTCTTGATATTCTAATGGCGTACCCAATTTTTGAGAAATGTACTGATCGAGCATGGCTTTGGCTTCCTCTTTCTTGCCAGCAGTAATGGCATCCTCAATGTCCACGATATTGACGAACGAGTAATCCATCTGGAATTTAAAACCAGGTTCGCGGTTCATAAATTCGGGATAATTGGTGGCACAGTTTTGCCGTTTGGCATTTTCGACAAGAACAGGAACCGACGCATTTCCTTTTTCGTCGATATGGGTAAGGAACATATCAGAATAAATACTCAATGCCTTGGAGACAAATACCAACCATTTCCCATTGGGCGACCATGAGTGCCAGGAGTTCATATCTTCAAAATTGCTTTGCATCTTTTGTGATTTACCCCCTTCCAGAGGTACAATGAATAAGCGGCTATCGGGGCGAAGCATCATAAAGTTATTGGCCTGGCAGAAAACCAGCCATTTTCCATCCGGGGAGACTGTAGGAAAGTAATTGCTTTTCCCATTGCCCGAAGCACCTTTAATGGGTTGGGCAATTCCTCCTTTGCCTTCGTTGAAAGGAATAATGCAGATGTCAAACTTCAAGGATTCCTTCTCCTGAACATACCGTTCGATCAACGCCTCATCGCGGACAAAACAGTCGAACTTTGTTTCGTTTTTAGGGAAAGGAAGAGCCTTCGCTCTGACAAAAACAATGTATTTGTCGTCGGGAGTCCATACGGCATTCGACTGTACATATTCGGGATCGTTAGCACCGGGCAGTTCGGTCAGTTGCTTGGTTAGGGTGTCGTAAACAGCCAATACCCCATTTACTGGGAAGAACAACTGGGAATAAGCCTCTTTTTCGGGGTCATCAATCTTTTTGGATACGACCCGGTCTTTTACCGTTGTTACAACGTATCGGCCATTCCATGACATCCGGGAGAGGAGTCCGAAGGTGTTCCTCCCCGACATTTTAGACCAAGACAAATAACTGTTTTTATTGAAAGTAGTTACCGTATCGATAGGGGCAATAAAATAGCCCCCTTTATCGCGGGAGACGGCATCGAAATCGAGACCGATCCTTTTGCCATCGCCAGACATGGAATGGCAATTTCCACATACCTTGAATGATCCCAGCACATTATGAAAAGGCTGCGGAGAGGTTACATCAATAACCGAATAACTTGTTTTATCGATATTTTTTTCAGCAAAAGAAAAAGGGAGAGGAATCTGACGGTAAAGAATGGGAGCTCCTACTTCATCTTTCGATATTTTGATTTTCAGTTGCCCGAATTCTTTCGACAATTCCCCGGACACTTTTCGACGGATGGAGAGGACAATATCGTCGAAGCCTGAATTTGACTTAATGGAATCCCACACTTCGGGTGAAGGTTTCCATGTTTTATCAGAAACACTTGTGGTGTAGAAATTCTTTTTTCCCTCCAGGTCGACGGATATTTCCAATGAATGGCGCGAAGTGTCCTGATCTTCCCAATAGAAAGTTGGGGCGGTAAAATCTTTTGGGAACAAGGCATCTTCGAGAGGAAAAGAAAAACGTATCGTCTTATTCTTTGAGTTGTCGATGCAGGAGTAGTTGAGCAAAACCAAACCCAGTAGTAGCATACCACTGAAAGGGAATTTAAAAAAAAGCTTCATGTTGTACATATTAAAAAAAACATCGGCCAAAAGTACAATAAATTTCCTGTCGTAGTGCTGCATCTTCTGCAAGAAAAAAGTTGCTATTTCGGAATAGGTAAGAAGCGGTGGCACTAGCGGCGTAAGCGAATTTATTTTATCTTCAACGGCAGTTTTATCAAAAATACTTGCAATGAATCTTCATTTGAAATTACACCCTTTGCTGTTCATCCTGCTTTTGCTGATCGCCGGTAGTTGTTCCCCGCGTTTCTTAATTCCGGATGTGTACCAAAAAGCGAAGGTGGGCAGTGTTTTTCAGTTCCACCTGAAATCGGATACACTTTTCAACAGCAAACAGGAAATTCATCTCTTGATGTTGCCAAAAAGCAAGTACAAGCGGGTTCCGGTGTCCATCGGTTATGCCACTGATAAATTGCTGACCACAAGTGCGATGTCCGAAAAGTATCGTGCCGAAGCAGCCGTCAATGGTGGTTTTTTCGATCGTGACAAAGGTGGCAGTGTCTGTTATTTCGAAACTGGTAATCGCACCATCAGCCGAACCCGCCCCGACAGCCTGAAATGGGCAAAATCGCGGAGCGTGGCCAACGGAGCTTTGGTTTTTTTTGGGAACGACAGTCTGGTGATTGAAACTGCCCGAAGTGACGAATATTACGAAAAATCGCTGTCAGAATCGGCCGTGATGGTGGCCGGGCCTTTGCTGATTCACCAGTCGAAACTCCAACAGTTGCCAAATGTGAGTCTTACCAATGACCGGAATCCACGAACGTGCATCGGCATCAACAACGGTTTTATCATTTTGGCAACCATCGATGGCCGAAGTGCAACGGCAGCCGGGATGACGCTTTTCGAAGTGCAGCAGTTTTTTTCGCGGCTGAAATGTACCAGTGCTCTAAACCTCGATGGGGGCGGCTCAACAGCGCTTTGGATCAAAGGGCAGGGAATTGTAAACCATCCCAGCGACCGCGAAGGCGAAAGGCCGGTATCAGATATTGTATTCATTAAAAAGCAAAAAAGCCGTTAGTGCTGATTTGCAATCGGCACTAACGGCTTTTTGACCCAAGATCCGAATAGTTAGCTTCTGAGTCCAATTTAAAAATGGAACTTACGGCAATACTTGAAGCAAGCGAACACTATTTCCCCAACAAAAACAGAAGCGGAATTTCGAAGCGCGCTCTCCACGATTTCTCACTATGGTCCATGCCTTTGAATAAAAGCGTTTCCCAGTTCTGCTGATTATAACCTTTTGTTTTCATCGTTTCATCCACTTTTTTCTGAAATGGAGGGTATGAAGCATCCAGTGTCAGGTCGCCGTGATCGAAATAGATTTTGTGATTGCCGGGATTGGGCAACTTGTTTCTCAAATATCGCACAAATGCATCCGGGAATGGATTTTTCGGGTCAAAAGTCCCTAGCCAATGCGTACTCAAACAGGCGACGCCAGAAAAAACTTCAGGATACTCACAAATGGCATAAATCGAAATAAGGCCGCCCATGCTGCTTCCCGACATGAAGGTGTGTTCCATGTCGGTATAAACGCTGTAGTTTTTGTCGATAAATGGCTTCAGTTCAGTTACAATAAACTTCAAATAGTTATCGGCATTTGGCTGAAAAGCAGCGGATGAGGCTGTGGCTGAGGGTCCACCTCTGCTTTTAAGCTGGTTACTTATCGAATCTTTTGCTAATGTCGAAAGGCCTTCCAACGGTTTTTGGGGGAAATAATCGGATTGCCGTTTCTGCGGACTATTCCAAATACCAACAACAATCAAATCTTTCAGTTTGCCTGCTTTTAGCAACTTGCACGAAATATCATCAACATTCCATGCCTGCTTGTTCCAAGTCATGGTAGTGTCAAACAGGTTCTGCCCGTCGTGCATGTAGAGCACAGCATATTTCTTTCCCGAATCATAGCCTTCCGGGAGCCAGATGTCTACATTTCTTGGTTCCACCAGCGTTGTTTGGAATTTTTCAATGTGCACAATTTTGCCACAAGCAGCCTGCGGTGTCTGAGCCATTGCATTACCGGCAAAAGCAAGTAATGCAAAAAGAATATATTTCATTTTTAGAATTGCTTTGATTTAAATGATTTTTACCAATTATCAGTCCGGAAAGGAACCATAGGTTGGCCGAAAGCATTGGTCACATTTCCAAGTTGAAAGTTTTTGAAGCAATAACGCACAACTAAAGGCTTCTCTACTTTTTCACTGGTAACTACCAGATTTCGGGAGAACGGATTTTCTTTCGCTGCTTTTGCCGGAAAAAATATGCTGTCGGCACCGGCAACTTCAAATCCTCGAATTTCACCCTTCGTTGAGAACGCTCCTTCAAACGATAAAATGGCTTTTGCTCCGTCAAATTTCACCGATTTGTATTGCGGTCCCAATACCGAAACAGCATCGCCGCCACCATATACTTTACTCATGGCCCAATAAGCAAATCGTTTGGCCACATCCGGTTTGTTTGAAGGGTGGATTTCGTTCTCTTCATACGGAAATACCAAATCGTTCGTGCACACCATCCCAACGTTGTCAATCACGCCCATTACCTTTTTTTGCTGTTCGCGGAGCAAAGCCGCTTTGGTTTGTTGTTTGGTCAAGTCGAGCCGGTTCGAGGCATAATTAAAGGGGGCAATTTCGGCATAAAAGAAAGGCAAATTGTCGTCGCCCCATTTTGAACGCCAAAGTTTAATCATGCTAACCATCTTGTCTGAATAGGTTGAGTAACGTGGAACATTTCCTTCTCCCTGATACCAAAGGAAACCACGCACTGTATAATTAAAAGTAGGAGTCAACATTCCGTTGAAGCACGAGATTGGTTTGTTGTAAACCGGGAATTTTTCGTCGTACAACAACTTTAAATCTACATCGGTATACGTTTTCTGCGATTCAGCATCCATCCATGCTTCGATAATTGTGCCGCCCCAACTAGCGCAAATAATCCCGACAGGGACGTTCAGCATTTTCTGAAGTTCGAGCGCATAATCGTATCCAATAGCGCTAAACGATTTTACCACAGCCGGTGAAGGGAGATTCCAATTTCCGACGCAATCTTTTTCAGGTTTAGTTGAGCTTATTTGTTTCACATTAAACAAGCGGACATTGGCGTGCATGTTGCTTTCAGCAATGGCATCGTTGGCTCCCAGAACGCCGGAAGTCATCATCATGCCGGCCATTGTCATTTCCATGTTCGACTGCCCGGAGCAAAGCCATACCTCGCCAATAAGGATATTGTTGAGCTTTGTTGGCTCTCCGTCGCTAACTGTAATTGTTTGAGGGGAAAACGAAGCCTTTGGCGTGGTTATAGTTACCACCCAATTTCCTTCTTTATCGGCTTTACCCGTTTGTTGTACTCCCCACGAGGAAATCACTTTTATGGCTGCATCAGGTTTGCTCCAACCCCAGATTTTTACTTTCGATTGTTGCTGCAAAACCATGTTATCACTGACCAAAGCTGGCAAGGTGACCTTAGCCGAAAGGATTTCGGCAAAAACAAAAAGTAAAACGATTAATAAAAAATTTCTTTTCATTGTTACGACCTATTTAGCGGTTTAATTAATCGAGCGAGAGATTCATTCAACAAATATCTTCTCTTCAATAAATGGTTTTTATTTACTATTTATTTGGTTCAATAAAACCAGTCTTCTTTAGGAAATTGCAAAAAAGCTCGACCCAAATATTTACAGTGTCGCCATTATCGCGGTATCCAAATCCATGGTTGGCGCCTGTAAAAGAGTGTATTTCAGCAGGAAGTCTTGCCCCGCA